>Ga0100401_1000037_pt1 | contig 97844 bp, 86 predicted proteins | sample CryGeymeta201525_FD_80421 | JGI IMG/M metagenome (GOLD analysis project Ga0100401, IMG submission 80421) | Groundwater microbial communities from Crystal Geyser aquifers in Utah, USA - Crystal Geyser metaG 2015-25 | ecosystem: Environmental > Aquatic > Deep subsurface > Groundwater | place: USA... | reverse complement strand
TTTCGGCTCTCGGATGAGGCGGTCGTGGCGCGATGGGCGGAGCCCCCATACTGGCAGCATTTCTGCGGCGAGACCTTCTTTCAGCATCGCCTGCCGATCAATGCCTCGTCGATGACCCGCTGGCGCAACCGCATTGGCGAGGAGGGTGTGGAGTGGCTGCTGACCGAGACGATCCGTGCCGGGCAGCGCGCCGGGACGGTGCAGGATGACCATCTGAGGAAGGTCACGGTCGATACCACAGTGATGGAAAAGAACATCGCGCAGCACCCCACGGATGCCCTGCTTTACGAGATCGCACGGCGCAAGCTGGTCAGGTTGGCGCGTGAGGCCGGCATCGACCTGCGCCAGAACTACAATCGCCTCGGTCCCCGGCTTTGCGGTCAGGTCGGCCGCTATGCCCATGCCCGGCAATTCAAACGGATGCGCAAGGCCCTGCGTCGGCTCAAGGGCTATACCGGGCGCGTGCTGCGCGACAGCGAGCGGCAGATAGACAAGGTGGCAGACGGGCCGCTGAAAGCGAAGATCACGGAAGCGACAGCATTGGTGAACCGGCTGCTGGCGCAGAAGCGCTACGAGTTCGGCACCAAGGTCAGCGTCGCCACCACCACGACAGGCGGCTTCGTCGTCGGCATGCGCACGCTACCAGGCAATCCATACGACGGCCACACCCTGCACGAGGCGTTGGAACAGGTGGAGATCCTGACGGACCGGCGCCCGGACATGGCCTTGGTCGATCGGGGCTACCGCGGCCATGGCGTTGAAACAGTGAAGGTCTTCATCAGCGGGGCCCGGCGCGGCGTCATCAGGACCATCGCGAAACTCCTGCGACGGCGAAGTGCCATCGAGCCGATGATCGGGCACATGAAAACCGACGGCCGCCTGACCAGATGCCCGCTCAAGGGGACGACCGGAGACGCCCTCTTCGCGGTGCTGTGCGGCTGTGGTCAAAACATCCGCATGATCCTGCGCCACCTGAGGATCTTTTTGTGCCAGTTCATCTGGCTGATCACGCTGATCCGAAAGATCACGCGTGGTGCAGGGCGCCATCAGGAACTCCAAATCGCCGGATGAGATCGTTGTTCAGCGTGAACCAATTAGCTTCAAATAGGGCGCTCAGGGATTGTGCTCGCTGCAATCGTCATTTTTTGGTTTTGAAATGCAGTGAGTCCAGACGCCAGATGCATCTTTATCCGTGCCATCGCCGCTAACAATAAACAATACTGCTCAGCGATAAAATTCCTATGATTCGGGGGGCGGAGTGGTCGCCGGGCGTGCAATTGAATTGCACGTTACCCAGTTTCGAATTACCACAACCACTGGTTTACTGTCTTCATATTTCCAGCGTTTTCAGAGAAGTACCAGCGTTTATCGCATCTCTGATCCAACCGGGTTGGCGGCCGCGGCCTGTCCAGGTTTGTGTAGGGTTGGCGGGATTGCAATATTTCGGCTCGTTTTTCTGACCTTTCTTCTTTGCTACCTTTTCGGCGGCAACCAGTTCGGCCAGGCTGAAGCCGTGTTCCTTTGCTATGGCCTCGGCCGCAGAACGGGCTTGACCTTTGCGGCGGGTTTCGAGTGTTTCAAGGGCAGCATCAACTTTGTTTCGCAGATCCAGAAGTTCTGCGCGCGAGAGTGTGTCTAGTTCCATCATACATCCAATCGTCAGAATCCACCCATTCACGGGGCAGCGTGTCTTCGTTCTTTGACAAATTGGTTACGTTTGCAAGAGCAGATTTAAAATTCATCCTTGCATTCCATGAAATCGTGAAGCCAAAAAACCAGAACCGGCTTCTATTCGGCCGCCCGTGCGGGAATGTCGGCCAGGGTCACGATGTCGGACATGATACGGTTCAATTCAAAATCCTTGGGTGTATAAATTCGTGCCACCCCCATGGAGCGCAATCGCCGCCCGTCATCTTCAGGGATGATACCGCCAACAATTACTGGAATATGGCCCAAACCCGCACTTTGCAATCGGTGGATCACCTCGCCAACAAGAGGAATGTGACTGCCCGAAAGGATAGATAAGCCAATGACATGAGCCTGCTCCAGACCCGCCTGTTCGACGATTTCCGCTGGTGTAAGCCGAATGCCGCCATAGGTGATGTCCATCCCGCAATCCCGCGCGCGTGTCGCGATCTGTTCGGCCCCGTTGGAATGGCCATCAAGGCCCGGTTTGCCAATCAGGAATTTCAGGCGGCGGCCAAGACGGGTGGAAACAGCATCGACCGAGGCGCGCAGATCGTCCAACCCTTCGGTGCGGTTGGATGGGTTGCGCGAAACGCCGGTTGGCCCGCGATACTGGCCAAAAGCAGCGCGAATCATGTCACCCCATTCACCCGTGGTGGCCCCGGCGCGGGCGGCACGGATGCTGGGCGGCATGATGTTGGCGCCCGAGGCGGCAGCGGCGCGCAAATCGTCCAGGGCGGCCTGTACCGCGCCTGCGTCGCGCGACGCGCGCCAGGCGGTGAGGCGGGCCAGTTGATCGGCTTCGGCCTCGGGGTCGGCGACCATGATCGCCTCGTCCCCGGCGGTGAGGGGCGAAGCTTCGCCGTTTTGAAAGCGGTTTACTCCGACGACAGTGGTTGCGCCGGTTTCGATGCCGCGCAGCCGGGCGGCGTTTGATTCAACCAGGCGCGATTTCATGTATTCGATCGCCTTTACCGCGCCGCCCATGCCGTCAATCAACGCCAATTCGGCCCGCGCGCCGTCTTTCAGGGTTTCAACCTTGGCGGTTATCACCGGATTGCCGTCAAACAGGTCGCCATATTCCAGAATATCCGTCTCATAGGCCAGGATCTGTTGCATCCGCAGTGACCATTGTTGATCCCAGGGGCGCGGCAGGCCCAATGCCTCGTTCCAGGCGGGCAATTGCACGGCGCGGGCGCGGGCGTTCTTGCTCAGCGTGACGGCCAGCATTTCGACCAGGATGCGATAAACATTGTTTTCCGGTTGCTGTTCGGTCAGCCCGAGGGAATTGACCTGAACCCCATAGCGGAACCGCCGGTATTTCGGGTCGGTAACGCCATAGCGGGTTTCACAGATTTCATCCCACAACGCGACGAAGGCGCGCATTTTGCACATTTCGGTTATGAACCGGATGCCGGCATTGACAAAAAACGAAATGCGCCCAACCATTTGCGGGAAATCCTGCACCGCAACCTTGGTGCGCAGATCGTCGAGCACGGCGGTGGCCGTCGCCAGGGCAAAGGCCAGCTCTTGCTCCGGCGTCGCCCCTGCCTCTTGCAGGTGATAGGAACAGACGTTCATCGGATTCCACTTCGGCAGATGTTCGCGCGTATAGGCGGCCACGTCGGTGATCATCCGCAACGATGGTTCAGGTGCCGTTATATAGGTACCGCGCGACAGATATTCCTTAATGATATCGTTCTGCACCGTGCCTTGCAGGGCCGACACGTCGGCGCCCTGTTCCTCGGCCACGGCGATGTACAGCGCCAACAGCCAGGGCGCAGTGGCGTTGATCGTCATCGAGGTGTTCATCTGGTCCAGCGGAATGTCCGCAAACAGCGTGCGCATATCACCCAGATGCGCCACCGGCACGCCCACTTTGCCCACCTCGCCGCGGGCCAGTTCGTGGTCGCTGTCATAGCCTGTCTGGGTGGGCAGATCAAAGGCCACCGACAGCCCGGTTTGCCCCTTGGCCAGGTTGCCGCGATACAACGCGTTGGATGCGCGCGCGGTGGAATGGCCGGCATAGGTACGGAACAGCCAGGGGGCGTCTTTTGTCTGGGTCATCTCGGCCTCTTGCGTAATTATATTGCGCTTTCATCGTGATATGTGGAACTTTATGGCGTTGTCAATCGCCGCATTGCAGCGACGCGGGATTTACGAGGTGGCAGAACCCTGCCACGATGGCGCATATGTTTGACACTGTCGCGATTCCGGTCTGGCTGCTGACGCTGATCCTGCTGTTTGCGGCGGTCACCTTTGCGACGCATTTCCTGAACCCCACGGTGCGCTGGTTTTTCCGGGCTCGGGCCGAACGTGTGGTGGCGCGTCTGAACCAACGGCTTGAGGTGCCGATCCAGCCGTTCAAACTGGCCCGTCGCCATGACACCATTCTGCGGCTGATCTATGATCCCGCCGTCACCCGGGCCGTGGCCGACCATGCCCGCGCCACCGGTCTGCGCGAAGATGCCGCCTTTGCCCTGGCCGAAAAATACGCCCGCGAAATCGTGCCCAGCTTCAGTGCCAGCGCCTATTTCGGCTTTGCGATCCGCGTTGCGCGCTGGCTGTCCAACAGCCTGTTCCATGTGCGGGTGCAACAGGGGCGTGACGATATGCTGCGCGGTGTCGATCCAGCGGCGACGCTGGTTTTCGTGATGAACCACCGCAGCAACATGGATTATGTGCTGGTCACATGGCTGGCCAGCAATCGCGGCGCGCTGTCCTATGCGGTGGGGGAATGGGCGCGGGTCTGGCCCCTGTCGGTGTTGTTTCGGGCGATGGGGGCCTATTTCATCCGCCGCAACGCCCGCACGCCACTGTATCGGCGGGTGCTGGCGCGTTATGTCCAGATGGCAACCGAGGCGGGGGTGACCCAGGCGATTTTCCCCGAGGGCGGCCTGTCGTTGACCGGCGAGGTGGGGCCGGCGCGGCTGGGGCTGCTCAGCTATATCGTGGCGGCAGGCAAACGGCCGGTGGTGTTTGTGCCCGTGGCGCTGAATTACGATCAGGTGCTTGAGGATCGCATTCTGATTGATGCCGCCGCCCAAGGCGAAAGGCGGTTTCGCGGCTCGATGTTCAGCAATGCGATGTTCGTGCTGCACTGGCTTGGGCGGCGGATCACAGGCAAGGGGCATCGCTTTGGTCATGCGGCCGTGGCATTCGGGGCGCCGGTCAAGTTGCAACAGGAGGTGGGCGACAGTGACACGGGGCGCATCACCGCCCTGGCCGAAACATTGATGGACAGGCTGCGCGCCAATGTGCCGGTCCTGCCCGTGCCGCTGGCCTGTCTTGCCCTGCACCGTGCTGATGGGCCGTTGCGCGAACCTGCCCTGCGGGCCCTGATGGCCGCGCTGGCGGCGCGGATGCAGGCGCACTCCGGGCTGATGTGCCAGCTTGACGGCGGTGAAGACCCGCTGACCACCCTGCGCCTGCGCGGGGTGTTGCAGGACACCGCCCTGGGGTTTGCCGTGGTGCCGGGGCAGGAAAGCCTTGTGGCGTTCTATGCCGCGTCGATCGCCCATCATCTGCTGCCTGACGCAGATGCCGCGATGCAGGAATATCCCGGCGAGGCCGCAACGCCTGAGACATAAAATTACAAAAATAACCCCTGTGGTATTGTAAAGTTGCGGATGCCTTCGTATTTCACAAAGCATAAGCCGCGAATGATTCTGCACTGCGGCGCATTTGACCCGGAGGTGGCCTATGATGGCTTTGGATACGAACACCGCGCCTTTGACCCGTGGGGCGGAAACCAAGGATTTGTATGCCATGGGCGAAATGCCCCCCTTGGGTCATCTGCCGGCGCAGATGCACGCCTGGGCGATCCGCCGCGAACGCCACGGCGAACCTGACAAGTCGTTCCAGCTGGAAGTGGTGGATGTCAAAAAGCCTGACAGCCACGAAGTGTGCGTGATGGTCATGGCGGCGGGGGTGAATTACAACGGTGTCTGGGCCGGACTGGGTATTCCGATTTCGCCGTTCGACGTTCACAAGGCTGCCTATCACATTGCCGGTTCGGATGCGGCGGGCATCGTCTGGGCGGTGGGCGACAAGGTGAAACGCTGGAAGGTGGGCGACGAGGTGGTCATCCACTGCAACCAGGATGACGGCGACGACGAAGAATGCAACGGCGGCGATCCGATGTTTTCGCCCAGCCAGCGGATCTGGGGCTATGAAACCCCCGATGGCAGCTTTGCCCAGTTCACCACGGTGCAGGCGCAACAGCTGATGCCGCGCCCCAAACACCTGACCTGGGAAGAATCGGCCTGCTATACCCTGACCTTGGCCACCGCCTATCGGATGTTGTTCGGCCATGAACCCCACGAGCTGAAACCGGGGCAGAACGTATTGGTCTGGGGCGCGTCCGGCGGGCTTGGGTCTTATGCGATCCAGCTGATCAATACGGCGGGGGCCAATGCCATCGGGGTGATCTCGGACGAGGACAAGCGCGAATTCGTGATGTCCCTTGGGGCCAAGGGGGTGTTGAACCGCAAGGATTTCAACTGCTGGGGTCAGATGCCCGCTGTGAACACCGATGATTACAAGGCGTGGTTCACCGAAGTTCGCAAATTCGGCAAGGCGATCTGGGACATAACCGGCAAGGGGGTGAACGTCGATCTGGTGTTTGAACACCCCGGCGAGGCGACGTTCCCGGTGTCGGTCTTCGTGGTGAAGAAAGGTGGCATGGTTGTGATCTGTGCGGGCACGACAGGCTATAACCTGACGCTGGACGCGCGGTATCTGTGGATGCACCAGAAGCGCGTGCAGGGGTCGCACTTTGCCCACCTGAAACAGGCCTCGGCGGCGAACAAGCTGATGCTGGAACGCCGTCTGGATCCTTGCATGTCAGAGGTGTTCACCTGGGATCAGATCCCGGCGGCCCACGTCAAGATGCGCCGCAACGAACACAAACCCGGCAACATGGCCGTGCTGGTGCAGGCCCCCCGCACCGGACTGCGCACGTTCGAGGATACGGTAGAGGCATCGCGCCGCGGTTGATTGTTTCCATCTGGTGAACAGTTGGCCCTGATCGGGGCGACTGTTCAACCGAATCACAGGGCCCCGGAAACGGGGCCTTTTGTGTTCAACGGCCTGAAAATCGCCCCCTCACCATTTATGGGGAGTTGAAATTCGTGAATATCCAATTTTTCGGGCACATGCTACGGTTGTGTTAATGTTTCGTTAACTACTCGACAGGAGAGTCTGAGATGGCAAACGACTGGATACTCGACGTGCTGGCAGACCTCAAAAAATTTGCCGCCAGGAATGATCTTATCGCCCTTGCGGCACAGCTCGACCAGACAGCGGTTGTGGCTGCGACAGAGATCGCGTCGAACGAAATGCGGGCCCCGGCCCTGATTGGTGTAGATGCGGCCCAAACGCGAATGGTTTATCGAACGTCTGGACTTGGTGAAGACGCTTGACGATCTGAATGCCGCCATATTCGATCTGCGCGATCGGTTCGGGGTCGATCATCTGATCTATCATTCGGTCAATTCAACGGGCGAACAATACGCCGCCTTGACCTATGACAAAGCCTGGGTTGATCATTACGTCCGGCAGGATTACGCCCGGCTTGATCCTGTGGTGCAGGGCTGTTACCGCCGCTTCCATCCGGTGGACTGGAAACAGCTCGACTGGACGGCAAAGCCGACCCGCCTGTTTCTGGGCGAGGCGGTGGAAAATGGCGTTGGCAACCAAGGCTATTCCGTGCCGATCCGCGGGCCCAGCGGGCAATTCGCCCTGTTCACCATCAATCATCGCGCCAATGACGACAGTTGGCGTTTGTACCGCGATGAACATCTGGCCGATCTGATCCTGCTGGCACATTTCATCAACCAGAAGGCGTTGGAAATCGAACGCGGCAGCGACGCGATCGAGGTGCAGAAACTGTCACCACGCGAGATTGACGCGCTGACCTTGCTGGCCACCGGCATGAACCGCGCACAGGCCGCCGACACCCTGGCGATTTCAGAACACACCCTGCGCGTCTATATCGAAAGCGCGCGGTTCAAACTGGGCGCCACCAACACCACCCACGCCGTGGCGCGCGCCCTGGCCCATGGCCTGCTGGTCATCTGACCGTTTAGCCTTCTGTTAACCGGCGCGCGCGGCCTGCGCACCGGGCGTTAACCGGGGCCGGTCCACTGATTTCCCTGCACCTATCCGCAGAGGAAAATCAGATGATCCGCTATCTTTTCGGCGATGCCCTGCACCGTTATCCCGTTCTGCGCGACACCATGTTCGCCGATCGTGCGGCCCAGTTCCGCACGCGTCTGGGCTGGGAAATTCCGGTTGACGCAAACGGCCATGAGCGGGATCAGTACGATTCGCTGAATCCGCTGTATGTCATCTGGGAACGCCCGGATGGCACCCACGGTGGCAGCTTGCGCTATTTGCCGACCCTCGGCCGCACGATGATGGAAGAGCATTTTGGCCATCTGGTGGGGGGCGCCCCGATCCGTCATGGCCAGATATGGGAATGTACCCGGTTCTGCCTGGCTCCGGGTGCTGCGCCCAATGTCTCGGCGGCACTGATGTTGGGGGGGCTTGAGGTGGGGCTGAACCTGGGATTGTCCCACGCGGTGGGGGTGTTTGATGCACGGATGCTGCGGGTTTATCGGCGGTTGGGCTGGCCGCCGGCGGTTCTGGGTCAGCAGGGGCAGGGGCGGCATGCCATCTGTGCCGGGCTTTGGGCCTATGAGGCGGATCTGCGGGCGCCGCTCTTGGCCAAGGCGGGGCTGTCGGGCGAGGTGTCGCGCCTGTGGTACACCCGCGCTTTCGGCATCGGAAAACTGGTGCTTGCGGCATGATCTGGTGATAATCCCGTCTGGGCAAGGCGGCCCTGCGCGCCTATGGTCGCCGCCATGTCAGTGCCCGCATCTCCCGTCGCCCAGATCATCTTTTCCGACGATCAGGCCGAAGCCTTTGATCGCATCGCTGACATGTTGCGCGGTGCCGGTGTTGACCTGGAAAATGAAACCCTGCGCCCGATGGCCGAGGGCAAATCGGCGGTGCTGGCCGTGGTGGGCAAGGCCGGATCGGGCAAGACGATGCTGTTGGCGCGGTTGTACAAGGCGCTGGCCGACACCGGGGTTGATATCGTGTCGGGCGACTACGAAGCGCGCAAGAAGAAAGACCGCCGCACGCTGGCGATCCTTGCCCCCACCAACAAGGCCGCGTCGGTTCTGCGCAATCGCGGTGTGCCCGCGACCACGATCCACCGCATTCTGTACACTCCGGTCTATGACCCGGAATATGAAAAGGTGGCCGAGTGGCTGGCCGGAAATGGCGAGCGCCCGGTGGTCGAAGGCCTCAGCGACATCGCGCTGGACCGGGCGCTGGCGTTTTATCAGAACAACAAGTCGATCCCGGGTGCCCTGGCGGCGGCGGGCCTGCGGGGCAGCGATTTCATCACAGGCTGGAAACGCCGGGAAGAGCCGTTGGACATCGGGCTGGTTGACGAAAGCTCGATGTTGGACCCGCGCCAGTTTGAAGATTTGCAAGAAATCTTCCCGACGCTGATGTTGTTCGGTGACCCGGCCCAGCTGGCCCCGGTCAACCAGTCTGGCGCGATGGTGTTTGACACGCTGGACCAGGGCCGCAAGCTGACGCTGAACCGCATTCACCGCCAGGACAGCGACAACCCGATCCTTGATCTGGCCCATGCTCTGGGCGACCCGGATCTGACCTTCGATCAGTTCGACCGCATGGTGCACGAGGCTGCAGCGCGCGATGCGCGGGTGGTGATTGCCGGTCGGGTCGAAGCCGAGATGATGGCGCGATCGCCCGTTCTGGTTTGGCGCAACGTCACGCGCATAAGGCTGATCCATGCCTTTCGCGCCGCCTATGGCGCGCCGGCTGATGCCCTTTTGCCCGGTGAGCCGCTGATTTGCGACGGTATCGAACTGCCGCTGAAACACCGCAAGAAACGCATTGACCTTGAGGCGCGGGGGTTGATCAAGGGCGCACAGGTGATTTTTCTGGGCGACGGGCGCAAACCGGGATTTTCGCGGTTGCATGTGATTGGCGCCGAAGAACCCCAGGTCAGCGCCGCCAGCATCGTCAAGATTGAAATGCCGGATGAGGAAGAACCGTTCATCCCCTTCGCCGCGCGCATGGGGGCCACGTTCCTGCATGGTGCGGCGGTGACGATCCACAAGGCGCAAGGCAGCCAGTGGCGCGATGTTCAGGTGTTTGCCCCCGACATCAGCGCCGCCGCCTGGACCAACCGCAGTGAAGCGGGCCTGCATCTGTGGAAACGTCTGGCCTATGTGGCGATCACCCGCGCCGAAGAACGGCTGTTCTGGGTGGTGAAAAACCGCCTTGCCCGGCCATCGACACCTTTGGGGATTGACGATCTGGGTGGCGTTGCGGCGCCGCTGTCCCTCGAAGGCGAAGTCTAGGTCAGGCCCGGATGTAGCGGAACACGGCCGAGGCACCCCAACCCGCCGCAATCGCAATGGCCAGCGACATAAGGCCATAAAGTGTCGGCTTTTCATGGGCCAAGGCGTAAAGGAAACGCTCAAGCCCAACCTTGTTTACAAAGATCACGGTTTCATACTGGCTGATCACCCGGCCTTCCCGTGTCAACAGGAAGCGTACGTTGTAACTGCCCCCCACCAGATTGGCGGGCAGTTTGATCGAGGTGTTGAACAACGTGTCACCGGTCAGGGTGACCGTGCCTTCGTTCGATTGGTAAAGATCGTTCGCCTCGCGGATGCGGATCAGCGCGTCGATGAAATTGTTCTGGTCGTCGACGCCTTCAGAGGCCATTCCGGCGTGGATGGCGCGGTCGACCGACACCAGATAGACAAGATCGGATTCATCGGTCAGCAATGTGTCGAACGGGGCCGTGGTGGCCACGGCATAAAATGACGGGGCGCTGCGCACTTCCAGCGAATCGCGGTTGATCCAGATTGCCGACCATTTTTCCTTGCGGCGCACGGTCAGTTCCTGCGCCGGCCCGGCGACAGTGACGATCACGCCCAACTGGCTGTCGCGTGCGATGGCGGCTTCCCGCTTGACCGCGCCAAAGATCAAAATCTCGGAGCCGTCGAAATTGGTGCTGATCGCAATCTGTTTCTGCGACAGCCCCGCCACCACTTCTTCGGCACGGGCGGGGGTGACAACGGCGAAAATCACCAGCAGAAGCCGCAACAACATCAGTGCCCCCCGACAGCGGCAATGGAATACAATTCGGATGGTTGGGCAAAAAGATCAAAGGCCAGCTTGCCACAAACCCCCATCACCATCAGGGCCAGCAGGATACGCAGCTGTTCGGCCTTCAGCCGGACAGCGATTCGGGTGCCGAATTGCGCGCCGATCACCCCGCCGATCAACAACAGAACCGCAAGCATGACATCAACGGTGTAATTGGTAACGGCGTGCAGCATCGTGGTGAAGGCGGTCACGAAGATGATCTGGAACAGCGATGTGCCCACCACCACCTTTGTTGGCATTCCCAGCAGGTAAATCATTGCCGGCACCATGATGAACCCTCCGCCCACACCCATGACCGCAGCCAGAACCCCGACCAGAACACCCACCACCAATGGCGGAATGACCGAGATATACAGCCCAGAGGTGCGGAATTTCACCTTGAACGGCAGGTTGTGTACCCAATTGTGCCGTTTGCGCGCCGCAGGTTTGCCGCTGCGACTTTTGAAGATGGCGTTCAGGGATTCGATGAACATCAACGTGCCGATCACCCCAAGAAACAGCACATAGCACAGGTTCACCAACAGATCGACCTGTCCAAGGGCACGCAGCATGTTGAACAGCTGCACCCCCAGCGCCGCCCCGACAAGGCCGCCGATCAAAAGAACAATCCCCATGCGCAAATCGACCGTTCGTCGTTTGAAATGCGCAAGCACAGCGGAAAACGATGATGCCACGATCTGGTTCGCGCCGGTGGCCACGGCCACGGCGGGCGGGATGCCGATAAAGAACAGCAGCGGCGTCATCAGAAAACCGCCGCCCACCCCGAACATCCCCGACAGCACACCGATCAGGCCGCCAAGGCCCAACAGCAGAAATGCGTTAACCGATACTTCGGCGATGGGAAGGTAGACCTGCATGACTCCTTTAGACCCTTACGCGCCCGAATACGCAACGCCCCCGTTGTATCCAGATCGCAGAAATAGTGAGTCCAGCCGGGGCTCAGCCCAAGTCGCGCAGATAGCGGCGCAGCACCTTGTCCAATTTGGCCGCCCCGATGGGCGCCATCGCCTTGGTATGGTCGTGGCTGATCGCCTCGTCGCTCATCCCGGCCGCCATGTTGGTGATGGTCGAGATTGCGGCGGCGTTCAGGCCGAGGAACCGCGCCAGAATCACTTCGGGCACGGTGGACATGCCCACCGCATCGGCGCCCAGCATCCTTATGGCGCGGATTTCGGCCGGGGTTTCGAACGACGGCCCGGAATACCAGGCATAAACCCCCTCGTGCAACGTCACCGCCTCGGCCTGTGCTGCGGACAACAGCGCGGTGCGGATCGCCGGATCATAGGCATCTTTCATCGGCACGAATCGCGCATCCGACGCTTCGCCGATCAGCGGGTTCAGCCCCGAGAAATTGATATGGTCGTTCAGCATCATCAGACTGCCCGTTGGCATGTCGGGCCGCAACGATCCGGCGGCGTTGGTGGCGATCAGGGTGTTGGCGCCCAACCGCCGCAACACCTCCAGCGGCAGGCGCATCGCATCCGCGCGCCCGGATTCATAATAATGCGCCCGCCCGCCAAACACCGCGACGCGCACGCCCTCCAATTCGCCGATCACCAGTTTCGGAGAATGCCCCGACACCCCGGCATGAGGAAAGCCGTTCAGTTGCGCATAGTCGATCGAAACCCCATCGACCGCCTCGGCCAGATGGCCCAGCCCCGACCCCAGGATCAGACCGCAGGAGACCGGTTCTCGGCCTGCGCGATCCTGTATGAATCGCGCCAGATCCTCAGCGTTCCTTGACATAGGCGGCCCCCCCGGCGCGTGGTGGAATGGCCTTGCCGACGAAACCGGCCAGAATGACCACAGTCAGGATATAGGGCAAGGCTTGCATGAACTGTCCGGGCACCGCGATGCCCAAAAGCTCGATCGATTGATAGCGGTTGCCGATCGCGTCCAACAGCCCAAACAACAGGCAGGCGCCCATCGCGTACCATGGTCGCCATTTGGCAAAGATCAGCGCGGCCAATGCGATAAACCCGCGCCCCGCCGTCATGTCGCGCACAAATCCAGCGGCCAACCCCGTGGCAAGATAGGCGCCTGCAATACCACACAGCACCCCGGCGATCAGAACGGCAGAATAGCGCAACCGCACCACCGAAATGCCCGCCGTGTCCACCGCGCCGGGGTTTTCGCCCACGGCCCTCAGACGCAGGCCGAACCGGGTGCGGTGTAACACGTACCACGTCAGAGGCACCATCAGGAACGCCACATAGACCAGAATCGAATGCCCCGAGATCAGGTCATGGTAAATCGGCCCAAGCACCGGCACCCCCGACAGCGCCTCTGCAAAGGGCAGGGTGATCGGCTGAAACCGTCCGCCGTCAATCAGGGCAGGGGTGCGCCCGCCTTCGTTGAACCAATCGCGCGCGATCAGCACGGTCATCCCCGAGGCAAGGAAATTCAGCGCCACCCCCGAGATCAGCTGATCGCCCCGGAACGTGATCGACGCAAGTCCGTGGATCAGCGCAAACACCACGCTGGCAGCGATCCCTGCGCACAAGCCCAGCCAGACCGATCCCGTCGTTGCCGCCACCGCCGCCGAAAAGAACGCAGCGACCAGCATCTTGGCTTCCAGCCCGATGTCAAACACCCCGGCGCGTTCGCTGAACAGCCCCGCCAGACAGGCCAGCAACAGCGGCGTCGCCAGACGGATCGTGGAATCGAGGATCTGGATGATCGTGTTCAGATCCATCATTCCGCCGCCTTCACATCTGCACCCGGCCGCCGCCCCAGCCGCAGGAACAGCCCTTTGACCGGGTCGCGCACCATGTTGTCCAGCGCGCCGGTGAACAGGATCACCAGCGCCTGAATTACCAGAACCATCTCGCGCGGCACGTTGGTTTCAAACTCCAACTCGGCGCCGCCCTGATACAGCGCACCGAACAGGATGGCGGCGATCAGCACGCCCACGGGGTGCGACCGCCCCATCAGCGCCACGGCGATGCCGACAAACCCGGCGCCCAGAACATTTTCCTGCAACAGACGCTGCGCCTCGCCCTGCACGGCGTTCACCGCCATCAAACCGGCCAGCGCGCCGGAAATCAGCATGGTCACCATGATGATGCGAAACGGGGAAATTCCGGCATAGATCGCCGCCGGTTCGCTGTGGCCATAGGCCCGGATCTCATAGCCCAGGCGGGTGCGCCACAGCAGAACCCAGACCAGATAACACGCCACCAGCCCCAAAAGGAACGATACGTTCAGCGGCGAGCGGGCAAAGGAAATGCCGAACGCGCCGAACAGATCGCGCGCACTGGGCAGGAACGTGCCCGCCGGAAACCGCGCGCTTTCGGGGGCCATGCCCGGGGCCTTCAGCGCGCTGACCAACAGATAGACCAACAGCGCCGAAGCGATGAAATTGAACATGATCGTGGTGATCACGATATGGCTGCCGCGCCGGGCCTGCAAATAGGCCGGAACCGCCGCCCAGGCCGCCCCAAACACCGCACCGCCCAGAATGGTGAACGGCAATGCCACCGTCCAGTGCGGCCACGGCAGGGACAGCGCCACCAGCGCCACACCCAGCGCGCCCAGCTGCGCCTGCCCCTCGCCACCGATGTTGAACAGCCGCGCATGGAACGCAACCGCCACCGCCAGCCCGGTAAAGATGAAATTCGTGGCATAAAACAGCGTGTAGCCCCAACCATAGCTGCTGCCCACCGCACCGTTCACCATGATCTTCATGGCATTCACCGGGTCTTCACCGATCAACAGAACCACCAGCCCCGACACAAGCAGCGCCAGGAAAAGGTTGATCAGTGGAATAAGGACAACATCGGCCCAGCGTGGCAGGGTCATCACGCGCCTCCGGTCCGGGCAAGGTTGGCCACGATCTGCGGCAGGGGGGCGTTGGCGTTGGTGTCGGTGATGCCGGCCATCAACAGCCCCAATTCCCGCTCGTTCGTCTCCGTCGGCAGGCGTTCGCCCATGATTTGCCCGTCGAACATCACCGCGATGCGATCTGACAGCGCCAGGATTTCGTCCAGTTCGACCGACACCAGCAGCACCGCCTTGCCGGCGTCGCGCAGGGCGATGATCTGGTGGTGGATGAATTCGATCGCGCCGATGTCGACACCGCGGGTCGGCTGACCGACCAGCAACAGGTCGGGGTTGCGCTCCAACTCGCGGGCGATAACGATCTTTTGCTGGTTTCCGCCCGAGAAATTTCGGGCAGTTTGCCAACAGTCGGCGGGACGCACATCGTATTTGGCAATCTTCACCTCAGTATCGCGGCGCAGTGCGTCATTGTCCATCAAAATGCCGTGGTTATAGGCCGGATCGTCCTGATAGCCGAACCCGACGTTTTCCCAGGCATAAAAATCCAGGATCAACCCCTGACGGTGGCGATCCTCGGGCACATGGGCAATGCCGCGCGCGCGGCGGGTGCGGGCATCCGACAGTTTGCCTGTCAGGTCAATCTCTTGGCCGTTCATCGTGATTCGGCCGGTGCCCGTGCGGATGCCGCCCAGCACCTCAAGCAACTCGGATTGGCCGTTACCGGCCACCCCGGCAATGCCCAGGATTTCGCCCGCCCGCACACTCAGGCTGATGCCTTTCACCCGCTCGACGCCCTGATCGTCCTTCACACGCAGGTTTTCGACCGACAGCACGGTGTCGCTGGGCCGCGCCCTGCCTTTATCGACCTGCAACAGCACCTTGCGCCCCACCATCAACTCGGCCAGTTGTGCGGGGCTTGTTTCTGCGGTCTTGACCGTCGCGGTCATTTCGCCGCGGCGCATGACCGATACGGTGTCGGTCACCTCCATGATCTCGCGCAGCTTGTGAGTGATCAGGATGATGGTCTTGCCCTGTGCCTTCAACCCTTTGAGGATGCGGAACAGGTGGTCGGCCTCGGCCGGCGTCAGCACGCCGGTGGGTTCGTCCAGGATCAGGATGTCGGCCTGCCGGTACAGCGCCTTGAGGATTTCGACACGCTGCTGCATCCCGACGCCAATGTCCTGGATCAGGGCGTCTGGATCGACGCTCAGCTCATATTCGGCGGCCAGTTCGGTCAGCAATTTGCGCGCCTTGGCCAAGCTGGGGGTCAGCCGCGCGCCGTCTTCCGCCCCCAGAACCACGTTTTCCAAAACCGTGAAATTCTCGACCAGCTTGAAATGCTGGAACACCATGCCGATGCCCGCTGCAATCGCGGCCTGGCTGTCGGGGATCGCCGTCTTGCGCCCGGCAATGAAGATTTCGCCAGCGTCTGCCTTGTAGAACCCGTAAAGGATACTCATCAGCGTGGATTTGCCCGCACCGTTTTCACCGATGACCCCATGGATCGTGCCGGGCATGACGCGGATGTTGATGTTCTTGTTCGCCTGAACCGGGCCAAAGGCCTTTGATATGCCTTTCAGCTCAATGGCCGGTTCAATGGCGGGGGCGGCCGCATCGGGCCGCCCCTTTCCTGTGTCAGGTGCCATGCGGGCTACATCACCGGGCAGCTGTCATCGGTTGTATAGTCGTGCACGGTGATTTCGCCCGACAGGATCCTGGCCTTGGCCTCTTCCACGGCGGCCTGCATTTCCGCCGTCACCAGTGCGGCGTTGTTCTCGTCCATCGCATAGCCGACGCCATCATTGGCCAGACCCAGGGCATTGATGCCGGGGGTGAACCCTTCGGTGCCCTTGCTGAACACGCTGTATACGGCGTTGTCCACGCGCTTCATCATCGAGGTGAGGACCGAACCGGGGTGCAGGTAATTCTGGTTTGAATCCACACCGATCGACAGGATGCCTTCGTCCTTGGCGGCCTGCAATACGCCCACGCCTGTGCCCCCGGCGGCGGCATACACGACGTCAGACCCCTGCGCGATCTGCGCCTTGGTCAATTCGGCGCCTTTCACCGGGTCGTTCCAGGCCGACGCCGTGGTGCCGGTCATGTTCTGGATCACGGTAACGTCAGGGTTCGCCGCCTTTGCGCCCTGGACATAGCCGCAGGCAAACTTGCGGATCAGCGGCACATCCATGCCGCCGATGAAGGAAACAGTGCCGGTCTTGGACGCCAGCGCGGCCAACATACCGACAAGGTATGATCCTTCATGTTCTGTGAACACAATGGATTGAACGTTTGGCTGATCCACCACCATGTCGACGATGGTAAAGTTCACATCGGGATAATCCGGCGCGACTTTTTCAAGGGTCGAGGCATTGGCAAAGCCGAGAACGACAATCGGGTTGGCGCCCCGCTCGGCCATGCGGCGCATTGTCTGTTCGCGCTGCGCCTCTGACTGAAGTTCCGTCTCGATATAGTCGCCACCGGTTTCCGCGACCCATTTCTGGGCTCCGTTGAAGGCTGATTCGTTGAACGACTTGTCGAATTTGCCGCCCAGATCAATGATCAGGCCCGGCTCGGCCAGCGCGGCACCGGCTGTCAGCGCAAGACCAGCGGTCGCGCCGAGAAATCTTTTCATGAGGGTCATCGAATTCTCCCAAGGTTTTGAAGTGCGGCGCGGGGTTGGCCCCGTCACCGAGAGTTTCTCGGCTGTCACAGCCGGATCATGTCGGATTAAGGCCGCAGCCGGCGCAAGGGGTCAACAGGTTTTTCAGGTGTCGCGCCGCATCAAACGCCGTTTGCCGATCTTTTGCGCAACGGCCCCCAGCCTCAGCCCGCGCCCAACCGTCGCACCATCACCAGGGCATCCACCGCCGCCCCGTTTGCGCCGGTGTAATAGCCGCGTCGTGTGCCCGCGGTGGTGTATCCAGCGGCGTCATAAAGGGCGCGCGCGGGCGCATTGTCCGCCGCGACTTCGAGAAAGGCGCGGGCGGCGCCGCACGCGGCGGCCCGGTGGTGAAACGCGGCCAGATGCGCGCGGGCCAGCCCGAGGCGGCGGTGATCCGGGTGCGTGGCCAGGGTCAGCAGTTCCGCCTCGTCCAGGGTGACACGGCCCAGGGCAAAGGCGTACGGCACAATATCGGTGGCAAAGGTGCCGGGCAGGGCCAGCAGGGCGGCGAATTCGCCACCGCTCCACGGGCGGGGGGTGGACATCGCGGCGGCGTGGATCGCCGCCATCTCCGCAGGCGTCACGGCAGGATCACCGGCGCCGGATCGCGCGGCGGCGCGGCGTCGGGCGCGCGGACATACAAGGGCGCGGGGCGCTCCTGCGGCACGGCCCACCGCCCGGCGGCTATGCTGGCGATCAGCCCGGCGGCCAAGGGCCAGGGCAAGGCCGCCTCGCGAAACGCCACCGGCCTGTGCTGCACCTGTTCGAGCCGCCGGGCGATCAGGCCCGCGCCATGCCCCAGAACAACGGTCTGCGCCGGATCGCTCAGTCGTGGCAGCGCCGCCCCGGCATCGTCATCGGACCAGGACAGTGGGGCGCCGGCCCGCTGTCCGTCGAGCAATTCTTGCAGATACCACCCGCTGCGGTGCGGCAGGGCGATCAGATGCCGCATCTCGCCGGGCCGGGCTGCGGCCCGGTGCAGGATCTCGAAACCCGACACGCCGATGGCCGGCACCCCCAGCGACAGGGCCAGCCCCCGCGCCGCCGAAACGGCAATGCGGATGCCGGTGAAATTGCCCGGCCCGGTGCCCACGCCGATGCCGTCCAGATCGCCCCAGACCGCCCCATGATCCGCCAGCACCTGTGCCAACAGGCCCAACAGCCGTTCGCCCTGTCCTTTGTCCATCGTCTCAAAACGCTCGGCCATGGTGCGCCCGCCACACAGCAAAGCGGCCGCGCAATGCGCGGCCGATGTGTCAAACGCCAGGATCAGAGGGTCAGACGGCAACAGGCCGCACCTCGACCACCTCGGGGATATAGTGGCGCAGCAGGTTTTCGATGCCCATCTTCAGGGTCAGAGTTGAAGACGGACAACCGGCACAGGCGCCTTGCATGTGCAGATAGACGATGCCGCGGTCAAAGCCGTGAAAGGTGATGTCGCCGCCATCCTGGGCAACTGCGGGGCGCACACGGCTGTCCAGCAATTCCTTGATCTGGCTGACAATGGCGCTGTCAGGGCCGTCATGGGCGGCGTGGCCGCCGGCCTGCGCCTCGCCCTCGATTGCCGGGGCGCCGGATTGGAAATGCTCCATGATCGCGCCCAGGATCGCAGGCTTGATATGGTCCCATTCGGCATCGTCTGCCTTGGTCACGGTCACGAAATCATTGCCCAGAAACACTGCCGTCGTCCCTGCAACGGCGAAAATGCGCCGCGCAAGCGGTGAAGTGGCGCCGCTGTCTGCGGTCGGGAAATCGGCGGTGCCCATATCCAGAACGGTCTGGCCGGGCAGGAATTTCAGCGTCGCGGGATTGGGGGTGGATTCGGTCTGGATAAACATGGGGCAGGCCTTTCAGGTTGTATAACATATGCTGGTGCAGCCGGCCAATGTCAATAATCTGGAACGATTCTAAGCTTTGGCGGCGGCTGGAAGGGCACCAGCCCTCAGGTGACCGCTTCAAGCCGCTCCTTGCTCAGTTCCCCCGGCACGATGGTGATCGGCACAGGCAGTGACCCGGCCGAGCGGGTCAGCGCCGTGACCAGGGGGCCGGGGCTGCCTTTGTCGGTGCCCGCACCCAGAACGAGAACTCCCACATCGGGGTCTTCATGGATCAGCGCGAGGATCTCGGGCACCACCTCGCCCTCGCGGATCACCAGTTGCGGATCAATCCCCTTGCGGTCGCGCATCCACTTGGCGAAAACCTCGAAGTGAACTTCGATCCTTTCACGCGCCTCTGCGCGCATGATGTCGGCAACGCCGATCCAGTGGTTGAATTCTTCTGGCGGGATCACCGCCAAAATCTCGACTCCGCCGCCAGTCTTGGCCGCGCGCATTGCGGCAAACCGCATGGCATTCAGACATTCGCGGCTGTCATCGAGGATCACAAGAAACTTGCGCATCTGGGTATTCCTTTGGTTCACGCGTGCGATGATGCCCTGCGGCGCGGGCGCTGGCAACTGCCGTCTCAGGGGCGCACGGCCCGTCGCAGCAGCGCAAGCAACAGTGCCGCGACCTGCCCCGCCAGGGCCGCCAACAGCGCCAGCGTGCCCAAGGCAAGATCGCTCAGGCGCAGGGTGGCGCGAAATGCCCGCGCCTTGCCCAGCAGGTGCAGCGTGCCGCGGGTCTGCGGGCCGCTGGCGCGCGCCAGTCGGGCCAGGCTTGCGGCATCCTCGGCGCTGTCGACTTGGCGCAGCAGGGCGATGGTGTCAGCCGGTGAGGTGTGGCGCGCGACCGCGCCCAGATCTCCGGCGATCCGCCCGAGACGGGCCAGCTTGGCGGTGTCGGCCGCCTCGGCCAGCGGCACACGGCCGGCAATATAGGCGGGCAGGGCACGCATATCGGTGATCGCATCGGCGTTGCGCGCCAGGGTGTCAGTGAGGCCGGGGGTCAGCCGCCCTGACCGGCGCGCCAGGCGCAGGGCCGTCGCCCCTGCCTTGATCGTCGCGCTGCCCCCGGCGGTAACCAGAACGGCACCGCTGGCCAACAACCCGGCCAGCGCCAGACCCAGATCGATTCTGTCCACCTCAGCGCCTGTCGCCTGGGCCGCCGCGGCCCGGCGCAGGGCGTTCAGATCGCCCAGCGGCGTGATTTCCACCGGCAGGGCGCAGGTGGCGATTTGGGCGACGGTGGCACAGGCGGAGATGTCCCAGGCGCAGGCGGCACAATCGGTCAGGCGGCGGCTGGGGGTTTCGGCGGCCTCGGCCTGAGCCTGCGCGCGTTCCAGCAGGGGGCGCGGCAGGGTGATGCCCCGTGCCGCCGCCGCGTCAAGCGCGATCAACAGCCGGTCCATGTCGTCGTCGGCAAGGGCCTGTTCCACTTCGTCGACCAGCCGTGTTGGCGTGGCCATCCGCGTCAGATGCCGGGCAAGAACGGCCTGGGTGTCGGCCAACCCGCGTTCAACCAGAGGTGCGGCAAAGGGGTTTTGCGCCAGCGCCCAAAGGCTGGCGCCGCCCGTGGCAAGGGTGGCAAGGGTCAGCGCGCGAAAGGCCAGGCGGCGCAGCACGGCTCAGGCGGACAAGGCCCAGTCCCAATACATCTCGCGCACCCGGCGCGCCATCGGACCAACCTGATACAGCCGGTCCTCAAAGGCGGTAACGGGGGTGACCTTGGACATGTTGCCGGTCAGGAAAACCTCGTCCGCTTGTTCGAAATCTGCAAAGGACAATACGGTTTCGTGCACTTTCACGCCATCGATTGTCAGATTCTTGATATGGCGCGCGCGGGTAATTCCGGCCAGAAAGGTGCCGTTTGGGATCGGGGTGAACACCTCGCCATCCTTGACCATGAACACGTTGGTGGTGGCGGTTTCGGCAACATTGCCCATTGCATCGGCCACAAGGGCATTGCCGAAGCCGCGCCTCTGCGCCTCGGCCAACATGCGGGCGTTGTTGGGATAAAGGCAGCCGGCCTTGGCATTCACCACGGCGTTTTCCAGCACGGGGCGGCGGAACCGCGTGGTGCACAGTGTGGTGCTGGCCCCCGGTTGCGCCATCGGGATCTGTTCCAGACAGACACAGAACCCGGTGCCCTCAGCCGCCGGAACGATGGCAGAGAAACCGCTTTGGGTCGCCCAGTACATCGGCCGGATATAGACGGCGGCGTCGCGGGGATACAGCGCCAGCCCCTCGCGCACGATCTGCACCATGTCGGCCACTGAAACAGTGGGCGTGACCATCAGCGCCGCCGCGCTGCGATTCACCCGGGCGCAATGCGCCTCAAGGTCGGGGGCGACGCCATCGAAATACCGCGCGCCGTCAAACACGCTGCTGCCCAGCCACGATCCGTGGTCGGCGGCCTTCATCACAGCGATGTCTCCGTCGTGCCAGCGGCCCTCGAAATAGGTGCGGATATCTGTGCCTGTGGCCATGGCTGCCTCCTGTTTTACAGACCTGTTAAAGCATTGGTTTAGGGCGGGGTCCAGCCGTGTCAGGCGGCGGCGCGGGCGGTTGGCGCGGATGCCTCCGGCGGGAGTATTTTGGCAAAGAAGAAGCGGCGGGTTTTTGTGGCGTAAATACGCGTGACCCGGTTGGCCATCCTTCGGTGGCAGAGCGGTGGTTCACGCTGGCCAATGCGCAGGGATCAACCCGGGTGGCGGATGAACGGGGTGTGGCTGGGGGCGTCGATGCGCAGACGGCCTTCGTCGTCAAAATCGTGATCCGGGTTGAAGGGCATTGCCGGACGGTGCGCCCAGTTGGCCAGCAGGCCGAAGTGATCGGCCAGGGTTTTGGCGAGGCGGGATTCCAGAGCGATGCGCCGGGCGCCTGTGTGATAGCCATGTACGCCATGCACCGCGACGGGCTGTTTCACCGTGGCACCGACATAGCGCAGGGTTTGCGCCAGCGGCCACAGCAGCAGCCGCCAGTCGCCTTCGCGCCCGTCCGGGCCGCTTTCCACAGCGTCGCCGCCTGTGGTGATGCAGAACAACACCTCAAGCCGGGACAGGCGCCCGGTGTCGAATCGGTGGGCGGTGTCGTGCAGATGGCCATGGGCCAGCACCCGGTCACACCAGCCCTTGACCATGGCCGGGGGCGCGAACCACCACATGGGAAAATGCAGGATCAGCCGGTCGGCGCGGGCGAGTTGGGCGATTTGCCCCGCCACATCCGGGGGCGGGGCGTTGTTTTCCTGAGCCTTCAACGGGTCGAACGGGGTAGGTGGCTTGGCATAGTGGCCGGCGCATTCGGCCGGGTCGAAGCCGCTGGCGTAAAGGTCACTGAACAATACGTCGTGGCCCAAAGCGCGGGCAGCATCGACGCTGGACCGGGCCCAGGCGCCGTTGAACGATGCGGGTTCGGGATGCGCGAGGAGGACAAGAGTGGTGGGCACGCCCTAGCGCACCAGCCCGACGATGCGATAGGTTTCGGCCAGGATCGGCGCGGCGATGTCGCGCGCACGTTCGGCGCCGCGGGCCAGAATCGCGTCGAGCTGGGCGGTGTCCTGCATCAGCCGGGCCATTTCGCCCGAAATAGGCGACAGTTTTTCGACGGCCAGATCGGCCAGCGCCGGTTTGAACGAGCTGAACGGCTGACCGGCGACCTGGGCCATCGCCCGTTCGGCTGTGATGTCGGACAGGGCGGCGTAGATGTTGATCAGGTTGCGGGCATCGGGGCGGTCGGCCAGACCGTCCAGCGTTTCGGGCAGCGGTTCCGGGTCGGTCTTGGCCTTGCGGATCTTCCTGGCGATGGTGTCGGCGTCGTCGGTCATGTTGATGCGACTCGCATCCGAGGCGTCGGACTTGCTCATCTTCTTGGTGCCGTCGCGCAGGGACATGACGCGGGTCGCGGCGCCTTCGATCACCGGTTCGGTCATCGGAAAGAAGTCGACGCCGTAGTCGTTGTTGAATTTGGCGGCGATGTCACGGGTCAGCTCAAGGTGCTGTTTCTGGTCCTCGCCCACCGGCACATGGGTGGCATGGTAAAGCAGGATGTCGGCGGCCATCAGTGCGGGATAGGCGAACAGCCCGAGCGAGGCGTTTTGCGCGTTCTTGCCGGCCTTGTCCTTCCACTGGGTCATCCGCTGCATCCAGCCCATGCGCGCCACGGTGTTGAATATCCAGGCCAGCTGCGCGTGTTCCGGCACCTGCGACTGGTTGATCAGCACCGAACGCTCGGGGTCGATGCCGCTGGCGATGAAACCCGCGCAGAGTTCGCGGGTGTTCTTCGCCAGGGTGGCAGGGTCTTGCCAGACGGTGATGGCGTGCAGATCGACCATGCAATAGATCGTTTCGAAGGACTGGCCATTCAGGCCGTTGTTCTGCATGTCCACAAAACGCTTGATCGCGCCGAGGTAGTTGCCCAGGTGCAACCCGCCCGAAGGCTGGATGCCCGAAAACACCCGCGGTGTGAAAGTGGCGGCCATGGTGGATACTCCGTCTGGATATTTCCGTGCGCCTCGCTTACCCATGGGGGCTATCCTCGTCAAGGAAGGGCGCCCGATGCGCAGTGACCACGCCGAAAACCCGTTCAACGCCCTGCCGCCGGTGGTTGTGGTGCTGGCCGGGGTGCTTGTCGCGATCGAGCTGGTGTTTCAGGTGGGCGCGCGGGGCTTTGCAGGTGCCGACGCCATAGGCTGGCGGATTGCGGCCTTCAACGACTATGCCTTCATCCCTGACCTGTTCGAACGCGCGCTGGCAACCGGTCAGTGGCGGGCGCGCGATCTGCTGCGGCTGGTCAGCTATGTGTTCGTGCACACCGGGGTCAGCCATCTGGCTTTTGTTGTCGTATTTCTGCTGGCCATGGGCAAATATGTGGGCGACCTGTTCAGCGCCTGGGCGCTGTTGGCGGTTTTCTTCGGCTCGGCGATCGTGGGGGCGGTGGTCTATGGCCTTGTGCTGGACGACCGGATCGCGCTGATCGGCGGATTTCCGGCGGTGTATGGTTTGATCGGGGCTTATACGTTTGTGTTGTGGACGGGGCTGGGCGCGATGCGGCAAAATCCGGCGCGGGCCTTTACGCTGATCGGGTTCCTGATGGCGTTCCAGTTGTTGTTCGGGCTGCTGTTCGGGGGCGGTAACACATGGGTGGCGGAATTGGCCGGGTTTTGCGCCGGGTTCCTGCTGTCTTTTGTGGTAAGCCCCGGCGGTTGGCGCAGGGTGATGGAAAAGCTGAGGCAGAGATAGGGGCAGGAAATGCGACAGACATGGCGATGGTTCGGTCCGGCCGACACGGTGAATACCGCAGAAATGTGTCAGGCAGGGGTGCAGGGCGTGGTTTCGGCCCTGCACCAGTTCAAGCCGGGGGTGGTGTGGCCCGCCGACGAAATTGCGGTGCGCCAGCGGTTGATCGCCACGCTGCCTTCGGGGGCGGCATCGGGCCTGGCGTGGGAGGTGGTGGAAAGCCTGCCGGTGAGCGAGGTCATCAAGACCAAAGCCGATGGCTACAACGATCACATCGCCGCCTATCGCACCAGCCTGGGTCATCTGGCTGCGGCGGGGATCGAGGTGGTCTGTTACAACTTCATGCCGGTGTTGGACTGGACACGCACGGTGCTGCGCGCGCCATTGCCGCATGGCGGCACGACGATGCTGTTCGATCTTGTCGATTTCGCGGCCTTCGATCTGTTCATCCTCGGGCGTGCCGGGGCGTTTGACGATTATCCGGCAGATTGTGTCGAGGTGGCGCGCGAACGCCACGCCGCCCTGGACGATGCCGCGCGATTGGCCTTGCAGAACAATATCGTGGCCGGCTTGCCCGGGGCCAACGATACCTGGACGCTGGATGACATAAAGGGCCATCTGGAGCGCTATGCGCCGATAAATGCCGACAGGCTGCGCCAGAACTTGGTGGATTTCCTGGCCGAGGTCGTGCCGCTGGCCGAGGATCTGGGTCTGCGGTTGTGCTGCCACCCGGATGATCCGCCGTTTGCGCTGTTGGGGCTGCCGCGGGTCATGTCATCGCTGTCGGATTACGCGGCGGCACTGGGGGCGGTGGATAGCCCGGCCAATGGCGCGACGCTGTGCACCGGTTCGCTGGGCGTGGACCCGGCGTTCGATCCGGTGGCGTTCATCGAGGCGCTGGGGCCGAAGATCCACTTTGCCCACCTGCGCAACACCACGCGCAGCGCCCCCGCTTTTGGCGGGCGCACCAGTTTCTTTGAGGCGGCGCATCTGGAGGGGGACACCGACATCGTTGCAACCCTGCGCGCCCTTCTGGCGGAAGAGGCGCGGCGCCGCGCCGAAGGGCGCGCCGACTGGAGCATTCCGTTCCGCCCGGATCACGGCCAGGACGTGTTGGGCGATCTGGCGGTCAAGGGGATGCCCGGCTATCCGCTGATCGGGCGGATGCGGGGGCTGGCCGAGTTGCGCGGGGTGATTGCAGGGCTGGGGGGCGACATTTGCGCAGCGACGCGATAGCGCATCGCAAAGGCCGGGGCTGATCCAGCGGAGGCGCTGACGCGCCACGCTATTTTTGGCTGGCGCCTCTGGTTGCGACGGTATGCCACGGCAGACGTGGCCGCGCGTTGCGCGCTCAGAAGCCCAGCACAACCCAGGCGCAGTAGATCGCGGTGATCGTCAGGCCCAGCCCCACGGCGAGCGAGCCGAGATCCTTGGCGTGTTTCGCCTCGATCGACCATTCGGGCGACAACCGGTCGGTCAGCACTTCGATAGCGGTGTTCAGCGCCTCGATGGCCAGCACTGCCAGCCACAGGCACACAAGGCCAAGCCATTGGCCGGCCGAGGCCCCGCGCAGCAGGAAAAGCACCGCGGTGAACGTCGCAGCGCCCAGTTCCAGCCGCGCCGCCGTTTCCCCCATCAGCCGCCGGAATCCCGCAATGGAATATCCTGCCGCGTCCAGGATATGGCCCAGCCCCTTGCGTGGCGGCGTCACCTGGGGGCTGATCGGCGTCGGCCCCGGCTTTTTGTTCACGAGCGCACCGTGCGGCAATCCGCTGTCAGGTCCAGGCCGGTGGCGCGTGCGGTCGTTTCGATGTCGATCAGGCCCAGCACGGTGTGGAAGATGTTGTCGTGATTGATCGGCTCATCGGATTTCGCCGCAAGACAATCGCGGTCCAACGCCATGGCATCGGCAAAACGCCGGGACAGCCACAGAACCATCGGAACCTGGGTCTGTTGTTCCGGCGCCATGAAAGCCGGGGCGGCATGCAGGAACAACCCGCCCTCGCCCAACGATTCACCATGATCGGAAACATAGAGCATGGCGGCGCTGACCCGGTCGGCTGCCGCCAGCCGGTCGATCGTCGCGGCCAGCACCCGGTCGGTTTCCAGGATCGAATTGTCGTAGGCGTTGATGATCTCCTGCGTTGTGCAGTCCGAGAATTGCGCCGTGCGGCAATCGGGCTGGAACACCGCCCGGTCGGTCGGATAGCGCAGGTAATATGACGGACCATGGCTGCCGATCATGTGCAGCACAAGAACGGTGTTTGTCGTCATTTCGGCCAACGTCCTGTCGATCAACGGCAGGAACGCGGTGTCCTGACATTCACCGTCGCAGAAATTTTCGGGCAGGAAGGCCGTGATGTTTTGCCAGCCGGTGCGCTTGGCGATGTTCTGATCGCCGGTGTTGTTGTCCCACCACTGGGCGTCGATCCCGGCGTGGTCCAACACGTCCAGCAGGGTTTCGTTGCCCATGAACCCTTCGCGTGAATAATCTTCGCGCGCGAGGGGGGAGAACATGCAGGGCACAGACACCGCCGTCGATGTGCCACAGGCGGTCACTTGGGAAAAGTTCAGCACGTCACGCTTGCGCAATTCCGGCGTCGTGTCGCGGGCATAGCCGTTCAGGCCAAAGTTTTGGGCCCGCACGGTTTCGCCCAAGAAAACGACCAGCAGAACCGGCTTTTCCGCAATGGCCAGAAAGCGGCCGGGCCTTGCATCTGTACCGACAGGGGCGACGACCGGATCGGCGGTCTTGAATTCCTCGCGGGCGAATTTGACCACGGCGGCAATCGAGGCACCGGGCTGATAGCTGCTCATCAGATCGCGGCGTTCGCGCAGCATCGCGGCATAGTCTTTATATTGGCTGAACAGCGCCCCCACCATAAGCGCAACCGACAGCGTAACCCCCAGCGGCCAGCGCCACAGCGTGTGCCAGCCTGCAACACGCCGCACCCGGGGCCAGAATACAAGGGCGGCTGGCAACCCGCCGGTCAGCAACAGCGTACCGGCCATTTCGGGCGTCATCAGGTGGCGCGACTCGGCGGCGGTGGTTTCGATGATCGCGCGCACCAGCTCCCGGTCGATCAGGACACCGAAGGCGCGCTCGTAATATTGCGCGCTGGCCGCGATCACGATCAGCACCGCCGCAACGGGGCGCTGCAAACGCGACGGCCCCAAAAGCTCAAGCAACAGCAGCGTCAGCGCCCAGACGGCAAGGCCGAAAATCGCAGCGGTCAGCGGTGCCTCGGGCAAGGCCGAAAAAAGCCGCGTCCAGAAGCCGAAGTTGAGAAGCGCCATGATGTAGGTGGCGACGATCAGGTTCAACGCGGTGTGCGAAAGCACCGGGCGGGGCGGCAGAAGGCCGCGAAGCAAGGCAGAAGGGTGCGTCATGACAATGTGATCCAATGCGCCGTCGCTCAGCGCAACTGGCTAATGTCGAGACATAACCCATAAAACCCTGGAACAAGCGGAACAACAGTTTTTTCGAAGCCGAGAACGTGAAGCGGGAAAGGCCGCAGCCGATACTGCGGCGTTTGCCCGTGGGGCGCGGTTGTGCAAGGTGGCGCGCAGGAAAGAGGGGTGTCGATGGCGATCACGCGGGCAGAGGTTCTGGCGCTGTTGGGGGGCGAGGTGGGCGCGCGCCACTTCACGGAGTGTACGATCACGGGCGACGGTGCTGTGCAGACACTGGTGTTTGTCACGGATCAGGGCACGCCCGTGCCTGCGGTGTATCTGCCGCCGCATGGCCCGGAGCCGGCACCTGCGCTGTTGTATATTCATGCCCACGGCGGGCGCTATGACATCGGCAAGGATGAGCTGGCATTGGGGCGGCCGGCGCTGAGCCGTCCTTATGCTGAGGCGCTGGTAACCGCCGGATTTGGCGTGCTGTGCCTCGACATGCCCTGTTTCGGGGCGCGGGCCGATATGCAGGAAAACGCCACCGCAAAGGCACGGCTGTGGCAGGGGCGCACCCTGTTCGGGCAGATGCTGGCCGAACAGGTGGCGGGGTTGCACTGGTTGGCGGCGCAGCCGGGGGTTGATGGCGGGCGCATCGGGGCCATGGGCATTTCCATGGGCGGCACCCTGGCCTGGTGGCTGGCGGCGGTGGAGCCGCGTCTCGCTGCGGCGGTCAGCATGTGCTGTTTTGCCGATATGGGCGTGCTGATCGACAGCGGTGCCCATGACGGGCACGGCAACTATATGACGGTGCCCGGCCTGCTGGCCAAGGCGCGCACCGGTCAGGTGGCCGGGTTGTCTGCGCCGCGCCCTGTGCTGCACTGTGTCGGCTTGCAGGACTGGAGCACGCCGCCCGCCGCCTTTGCCCGCGCCCGGCATGATGTCGAATCGGCCTATGACGCGGCGGGTTCGGGCGCGGCGGTGCAGTTCCATGTCGAGGAGGATCTCGCCCATGCCGAAACCCCGGCCATGCGGGCGCGGGTGATGCGATTTCTGATGCAAACCCTGGGCCGGGCCACGGATCGCCCCGCAGATCAGACCGGATGCGGAGCGGGGCGGGCCCTTGCCGAGAAAAATTGATACTCTATTGATACAGTCTATTGACGCTGTCATCTTTGCTGCGCACTATCGTGCTAATGCTGGATGACACAGTATCAATCCTTGGGAGGAAACATGACCAACACAACCATACGCGCCCGCCGGGCGGTGGCTTTGGGCACGGCATCGGTTCTGGCGCTGTCGTTCGGCACCGCTGTCAACGCGGCGGATATTGCCCTGATGATCAGCGATGTTGATGGCAAGGCTGCGATCATTCAGGAATTCGCCGAACGCTATCAGGCGATCAACCCCGATGTGACGATCAAGCTCAACGTCGTGGGCTATGACGTGATCCGCGAACAGTTGTCGGTACAGCTTGAGGCCGGTTCAGGCCCCGATATGGCCTTTGTCACCAATCTGGGCGGTCTCAATCCATTCTATCTGGACCTGACCCCCTACGTTGACGCCGCCGCCTGGGAGGCCGCCTATGGCGCCGTCCTGCCGTGGTATCGGGCGGGCAAGCCGGATGGCATCTTTGGGTTCCACACCGAAATGACGGTGACCGGCCCCTATGTGAACCTGACCATGTTCGAAGAGGCCGGTGTCGATCTGCCCGCCCCCGGCGCAACCTGGGAAGACTGGGCGGCGGCGACGCAGCAGGTGATGGACAACGTGGGCAGCTATGCCGGCATGGTGATGGACCGCACCGGCCACCGTATGGCCGGACCGGCCATGTCATACGGCGCAAAGTATTTTGATGCCGACGGCAAGCTTATTGTCGACGAAGGCTTCAGGACGTTCAGCCAGATGATGCTGGACTGGCACGCCTCGGGCCTTATGCCCGCCGACATCTGGCCCGCCGTGTCGGGCAGCAAATATGCCAATGGCAACGAGATGTTCTTCAACCAGGATGTGCCGTTCTACATGTCCGGGTCGTGGAACGCGGCCAACGTGTTGAACAACGTCGGTGACAAGTTCGACTGGGCCGTGGCGCCGGTGCCTTGTGGGCCCGCAGGCTGTGGCGTGATGCCGGGCGGAACCGGCCTGGTCGGGTTTGCCGGCACCGATGCGCCCGAAGCCGTGGCCGGGTTCATTTCGTGGATGGCCGAGAAAGAGCAGGCGAGGGAATGGTACGCCCGCACCTACGCCATTCCTGCCCATGCCGAGTTGCAGAAAGAGGGTCTGGATTATGTCGCGGCCGGCGCGGATGAGCGGGTGGCAGAAGGGCTGAACGCTTTTGCCAAGATGGCGGTTGCCGCAGCCGAACAGACGCCCCAGGCCTATGCCCTGCAAGGCAGCCCGGTGAACTTTGTCATCTTCAACGCCACTGCCCAGTTTCTGGGCGAGGCGATGAACGGCAATCTGACGCTGGACGAAGCGATGGCCAAGATCGAAGAAGAGATCGCAACAAAGGCCAACTGATCGCGGCGCGCTGGCCGGATCACGCAGAAGGCCGGGCCTTGGCCCGTGTCCTCTGGGGGCCGCCGAAAACGGTGGCCCCCCTTTCCAACCCCATCCCGAGGACCGCCCGCCATGAGCATCGCCGGACTTGCGAGCCTGATCATTGGTATCCTGTGGCTGGGCGGCGGCACGCTGTGGCTGTTGACGCGGCGCCGCTATCGGCTGGCGCAGATCCCGAATTTTGCGATGGATCTGCTGGGTTTTCCCGTGGAACTGGCCCAGAGTCTGTTTGGCCGCAGTGGCGTGCCCTATGCCCTGTTGTTGCCCAACATGCTGATCTTCGGGTTTTTCACCTTTGCGCCGATGATCCTGAACTTTTACGTCAGCTTCACCGGCGGATCGTCGATCAGCCTGTTTGACCGGCCCTGGGTCGGCGGCGCGAATTACAGCGCGATTTTTCAATGTGAAAGCTATTTCGATCCGCGCACCTGCTCCAACGAAGGGTTTTCGTTCTGGCGCGGCATGGCCAACACCCTGATGTTCGTGGCCATTCAGGTGCCGGTGCTGTGCGCCGCCGCCCTGGCCACCGCCCTGGTGGTCAACAAGAACCTGGTCGGGCGCGGCTTCTGGCGCGCGATGTTCTTTTATCCGGTCATGCTGTCGCCCGTGGTGATTGCCAATATCTGGAACTGGGTTTTGCACCGCAAGGGCATCCTGAACGAAACCCTGGGCGATGCGACAGGGGTGATGACCGCGCTGTCGGGCATGGCCGGTTTCGACATGGTGGCAACCATTCTGTTCGCCATCCTGCTGTTCGTGGCCAGCGAACGCACCCTGCGCGCGGCAGCCGACCCATCGCTGGCCTGGGCGGGCTTGTTCGCGTTGTTGTTCGTTGCGGTGTTCACCTGGGCCAGCCCGCTGCGCATGGTTGGGTTTCAGGCGCTGCCGTCGCTGTGGCTGGGCCTTGCCTTGGGTGCCGGTTTGGTGTGGCTGGTGTCCACTGCCCATCCGGCGGCGCGTTGGGTGGTGATGGGATTTACCGCAGTGGCCATGGCTTTGCTGCTGACGATACAGTTTGACGCAGTTTTCTCCTTTGAACGGTTCCGCCCGGTGAACTGGCTGGTCACGCCGAACACCGGCTGGCCGTTCTTCTGGCTGATCTTCGTCTTCACCTGGAGCCATATGGGATTTTACATGCTGATCCTGTTGGCCGGGTTGCAGGCGATTCCGTCTGATCTGTACGAGGCGGCCAAGATGGATGCCACCAAACCGGCGCGCGCCTTTTACCGCATCACCCTGCCGTTGGTCATGCCGACGCTGGTGGTGGTTCTTGTGCTGTCGCTGATCCGCAGTTTCCAGATTTTCGATGAGGTGTGGCTGTTGACAGGCGGAGGGCCGGGGCGCGAAACCTTCATGATCGTGCAGCACATCTATGAAACCGCCTTTACCGGTGACCGGCCGGCCTATGGTTCGGCGGCGGCGGGATCGGTGCTGATGGCGGTGGTGATCGCGGTATTCACCTTCTTTCAGCTGTTCATCACGCGCCGCCAATCGGGATTGTGACCATGGGCCTTGCAACCTTTCTGACCCGCACCAAGGGCAACCCCGACAAGGCCGACAGGATCGGCGCCGCCGATCTTTTGGCCTATGGGTATCTTGCGCTGGGGGTGCTGCTGATCCTTGTGCCGGTGCTGTGGACATTTCTCAGCTCGGTCAAGAACGAACGCGCGGTCTCAAGCTTCGACACCCGCCTTTTGCCGATGTCGCAGGTCGAACGCTTGATCGAGGGTGAAGGGTTGAAAACCACCTGGATATATACAGACGCGGCGGGCAACACCCAAGAGGTGTTCAAGGCCGGGCCGACCCGCGTCGAAACCGATGTGGCCGCGATCGACGACCCGGCCAATGTGTTCAAGGTACCACGCACGCAACTGGAGCCGAACGAGGAAATCCGCATCGCCACGGAAAATTACCTCGACCCGATCCTGGGGCGCAACGGGCAGACCAATTTCACTTTCTTCACTTACCTGTTCAACAGTGTCTTCGTCACCGTGGTGGCGACGTTGATCACTCTGCTGATCAACGCCATGGCCGCCTTTGCCCTGTCGAAATACCAGTTTCGTGGACGGCTGACCTTTACCATCCTGATCGTCGCCACCCTTCTGATCCCGTCGTCGATCATCCTTGTGTCGCTGTTTTTCGTCGTCTGGTCCTTCGGCATTTTCGGCAGCCTTTGGGGCGTCATCATCCCCGCCGCCGCCACGCCAACCGGTGTTTTCCTGTTGCGCCAGTACATGCTGACTATCCCGGATGAGCTGTTGGAGGCGGCGCGCATGGACGCGGCCAGCGAATGGCGCATCTTCTGGCGCATCGTTCTGCCGCTCAGCCTGCCGGCGCTGTCGGTTCTGGCGATCCTGTCGGTGATCTGGCGGTGGAATGATTTTCTGTGGCCGCTGATCGTGCTGATTTCCGATCCGTCCGCGCATACGCTGCAAATTGGCCTGACCACGTTCTCGGGCGAGTTTGACAGCCAGTTCCATTATATCCTGGCGATGACGGTTGTGTCGCTTATTCCCATCACGCTGGTTTTCGTGTGGCTGCAACGCTTTATCACCACCGGCATCGCCACAACGGGGCTCAAATGAATTTCACGACAGGTTTGACATGACCGCGCACGCACTGGAACTGAAACATATCCGCAAATCCTGGGGCGCCGTGCAGGTGATCCACGGGATCGACCTGCAAATTGAAGAGGGCGAATTCGTCGTGTTTGTCGGCCCTTCGGGCTGTGGCAAATCCACGTTGCTGCGGCTGATTGCCGGGCTGGACGACCCCAGCTCGGGCGATATCCTGTTGCAGGACCGGCGGGTCAACAGCGTGCCGGCGTCGGAACGCGGGCTGTCGATGGTGTTTCAGTCCTATGCGCTGTACCCGCACATGACCGTTCGCCAAAACCTGTCCTTCGGTCTGGAAAACCTGCGCATGGCGAAAGAGGAAATCGACCGCCGGGTCGATGATGCCGCCACGCTGTTGCAGATCGAAATGTTGCTGGCCCGTCGCCCCGGCCAGTTGTCGGGTGGCCAGCGTCAAAGGGTTGCCATCGGCCGGGCCATCGTGCGCGAACCGCAGATTTTCCTGTTCGACGAACCGCTGTCGAACCTTGATGCCGAACTACGCCTGCAAATGCGGGTGGAAATTGCCAACCTGCACGCGCAACTGGGCAACACGATGATCTATGTCACCCACGATCAGGTCGAGGCGATGACCATGGCGAATCGCATCGTGGTGCTGCGCGCCGGCAAGATCGAGCAGGTGGGCAAACCACTGGAGCTGTACAACCGGCCCTGCAACAAGTTCGTGGCGGGGTTTCTGGGGGCACCGCAGATGAATTTCCTGTCTGGCAACCTTGCGCCGGATGGCACGTTAACCATGGATTGCGGCCTGAAAATGCCCGTGCGACTGGGCGAAACCCTGAGCGCTGCTGAAAAATGCACCCTGGGTCTGCGCCCGGAAACCATTGGTGTGTCGCTTGAGGGGGCGGGGGACATGACCGTCAAGGTGCAAAATTTTGAACAACTGGGCGCGGTGACGTATATCTACACTGTCTTTGCCAACGGTGAAACGCTGACGGTGCAACTGGCGCAACAGATTCCCCTGCGGCGCGGGCAGGACATCGGGGTAACGTTTGATCCGACCCGGTTCCACATCTTCGCGGGCGAAGGCGAACGCGCGCTGCTGTTGCACGGGCGGGCTGACGCATGAGGGTGGCACTGATCGGGCTTGGCATGGTGGCGGGCACATATGTCGATGCCTTGAAGAAAACCGACATAAAACTGGCTGGGGTGTTTTCGCGTGATCCGGGGCACCGTCGGGATTTCATTGCGAAACATAAGCTTGACGCGCGGTCTTACGACTCGGTCGGGCAGATCGCCTTGGACAATATCGACTTTGTGATCCTGACGACGCCGCCCAATGCCCGCGCCGACATTGTGGCGGCGCTGGCGGCGGCAGGCAAACCGATCCTTATGGAAAAGCCGGTCGAGCGTACTTTCCCGGCGGCCACCGCCCTGGTTGATGTCTGCGAAGCGGCGGGGGTGCCCCTGGGCATCATGCTGCAACATCGCGCGCGGCCCGTGGTGCGGGATCTGCGCGCGCTGCTGCCTGATCTGGGGCCGTTGCGCCTGGCCGAGGTGCATGTGCCGTGGTGGCGACCGCAATCCTATTACGATGCGCCGGGGCGGGGCAGCTATGCCCGCGACGGCGGCGGTGTGATGATTTCGCAGGCGATCCACACGCTGGACCTGATGCTGTCGCTGACCGGGCCGGTGGCCCATGTCACGGCGATGACCGCGACGACGGGGTTTCATAGCATGGAGTCGGAAGATTTCGTCAGCGCCGGCCTGGCCTTTGCCAATGGCGCCGTTGGCACCCTGTCGGCCACCACGGCCAGCTTTCCGGGTCGGGGCGAAACCATAACACTGCACTTTGCCAATGGCTCGGCCCGGATCGACACCAATCTGCTGTCACTCGATTGGCAGGACGGGCGCAGCGAAACCTTCGGCGCCGCCACCAGCAGCGGGGCAGGGGCCGATCCGATGGCCTTCACCTCGGACTGGCACCGCGCCGTGATTGTCGATTTTGCCGAATCCTTGCGTGAAAACCGCCCGCCGATGGTGCCGGGGCGCGCCGCCCTTGACGTTCATCGTCTGATAGCGGCACTTGAAATCTCTGGGCGCACGGGCGCCCGAGTGGAGGTCTGAATGCCAATCAAATTGGGCGTCATGGGGATCGACCATGGCCATATCTTCGGGATGTTGTCGGGCATGTTGGCCGAGGGGTGCAGCTGTGCCCAGTGGTGGACAGGCGGCCCGGCGGTGACCGAGGAGAAATTCCGCGAAACCTTTCCGCAGATTGATCAGGTGGCGGATTATCGCAGCATCCTCGATGATCCCGAGGTGAAGATGGTGCTGATTTCCGCCATTCCCTGTGATCGCGCCGATCTGGCCATCGCGGCGATGGAGGCCGGCAAGGATGTGATGGTGGACAAGCCCGGTTGCACCACGATGCAACAGCTGGCCCGCCTGCGCGAGGTTCAGGCGCGCACCGGGCGTATCTGGACGGTGAACTTTTCCGAACGCTTCCAGGTGGCGGCGGTGGCCAAGGCCGAAGAACTTGTGGCGGCGGGCGCCATCGGCCGGGTGGTGCAGACCCTGGGCATGGGGCCGCACAAGCAAAATCTGAAAACCCGGCCCGAGTGGTTCTTTCACGCCGAAAAATTCGGCGGCATCCTGTGTGACATCGGCAGCCACCAGATTGACCAATTCCTGCATTTCACCGGGTCAGACACGGCCGAAATTGCCCATGCGGCTGTTGAAAATACAACAATGCCCGATCATCCCGGCTTTCAGGACTTTGGTGAAATCGTGCTGCGCTCGCCGCAGGGTCATGGCTATGTGCGGGTGGATTGGTTCACCCCCGACGCGATGCCCACCTGGGGTGACGGGCGGCTGTTTCTTCAGGGCACCGAAGGCCAGATCGAACTGCGCAAATACACCGAAATCGGCCAGCCTCACCGCACCGGCAACCTGTATCTGGTGAATGGCGAGGAAAACGTGCACATTGATTGCTCTGCCATGCCGCTGCCCTATTTCCCGCGCCTTGTCGCCGATGTGCAGGATCGCAGCGAAACCGCCGTGGGCCAGCGCCACACCTTCACCGCCATGGAACTGGCGATCCGGGCACAGGAAATGGCATCGTGAAACGCCGGGTCTCGATCATCGGGGCCGGCATCGGGGCCGAGCATCTGAGGGGCTATGCCGCCTTGCCCGACCTTTTTGAGATCCACAGCATTTGCGATCTTGACGCCGTGCGCGGCGGGGCCTTGGCGGCGACCCATCCCGGTGTGATCCATGCGAACGATTACAATGTGATACTGGCCGATCCGCAGGTGGATATCGTCGATATATGTCTACCGCCCCACCTGCACTTTTCCGCCATCATGGCGGGGTTGGACGCGGGCAAGATCGTGGTCTGCGAAAAGCCTCTGGTCGCCTCATTGGCCGAGGCGGATCTGCTGATTGAAAAGGTGGCGCAAAGTGGCGGCACCGTGGCGCCGGTGTTTCAATACCGCTATGGCCTGGGCACGGCGCAGTTGCACGCGCTGATTGACGCGGGGCTGGCCGGGCGGTGTTTTGCCGGTACGCTGGAAACCCACTGGAACCGGCCGGCATCCTATTACGACATCGCGTGGCGCGGCACCTGGGCGGGCGAGCGGGGCGGTGCCCTGTTGGGTCACGCGATCCACATCCACGATCTGTTGCCCTGGCTGATCGGGCCGGTCGCACAGGTGTTTGCCGACATTGCGACACGGGTGAACGACATTGAGGTGGAAGATTGCGCCGCTCTGTCGATCCGTATGGGCGACGGCGCGCTGATCAGCAGTTCGGTCACCCTGGGCGCGGCAGATGACACCAGCCGGTTGCGCCTGTGTTTTGAAGGCTTTACCGTCGAATCCGATCATGCGCCATATTCGCTGGCGGAAAAGGCGTGGTCCTTCACCGCCCGTGCCCCGACACAGCAGAGCCGGATTGATGCGGTTTTGGCCAAGGTGCCCACCGCCAAGGCAGGGTTCGCCGGAATGTTCGAGGCGCTGGCACATGCGCTGGACGGCAAAGCCGGGCGCGAGGTGACGTTGGAGGACGGGCGGCGCAGCCTTGAATTTGTGACCGCTCTCTATGCCTCGGCACGCGCCAATGCGCCGGTTACACTGCCCTTGGGGCGGGATCATCCGCTGTATCACGGTTGGCTGCCCGAGGGGTGAAACGACGCGGGGGTTGCACATGGCGTTTGCCCGGTTCCAAGCTATGCCGCGCTGCGGATCCATTTCGCACAAACTGTCCTGGCCGCTGGTCGAACTGCGCTGTGACCGGTCAGAGGATGCCCGCTTGGCGCGTTTGCCGCCGCCTGCACCATCTCTGTAAGCCGCATATTGACAACCATGTGCCGCGCGCATTTGCACCCACGCGCGGTGCCGCTGTGCGACGCCCGACTCACCCGTTGGCTGAGAACGTGTCGAACGCTGCCAGCGCCTTGGCAGAAAATGCATAGGACGGCCCGCCGCCCATATACATCGCCATCGCCAAGGCTTCGCACAGCTCATCCCGCGTCAGGCCCAGCCGTACCAGTGATTTGACATGAAACCCGATGCAGCTGTCACAGCGGGTGGCGATGGCGATGCCCAGGGCGATCAGCTCCTTGGTCTTTTCGGACAATGCGCCGTTGGTCTTGGCGGCCTGTCCCATGGCGTTGAACCCGGCCACACTATCGGGAATTTCCTGCGACAGCGTGTCAACCTCGCGCAGGGTGCGCGCCATGAAGGCGTTCCAGTCGTCCATTTCAGCCCCTTTCGTTGCTGCCCATGCGGCGTTCCAGCCACCGCACACCGGCGCTGATCACCAGAACCAGCACCAGATATTCAAAGATCAGCAGGGTATAGATTTCCAGCGGGCGATATTCCGTGACCACCAGTTCATTGGCCCGGCGGGTCAGTTCCTGCATCCCGATCACCGACGCAAAGGCCGACATCTTGACGATATAGATGAACTGGTTGGCCAGCGGCGGCAGGATGCGGCGAATCGCCTGGGGCAGAATCACATAACGCATGGTTTGCGCCCGGGTCAGCCCGATGGTCTGGGCCGCCTCGGTCTGGCCCTTGGCGATGGATTGGATGCCCGAACGGTAGATTTCTGATGTGAACGCCGAATCCGAAATCGCCAGGGTAATGACCGCGCCCCAGAACGCGTCGATCGGTACGTTCAGCCCCATGGACCGAAAGATCAGCGGCAGACCGTAAAACACCCAGAACAGCATCGGCAACAACGGAATCGCACGGATGAATTCGACATACACCCGATTTACGATGCGCCAGCCGCGTTTTTCCGAAAAACCGGGCAATGCAACCAACAGCCCGACCGCCATTGAAATCGCCGCCGCCAGCAACGACAACTGGATCGTCGCCGCCATGCCGTTGAACAGGAATTTGACGTTGGTCCAGCCTTGGGCCGTGCGCGGGTCGATCACATACCATCCCCAGGTGGCCGAGGACGAACAGGCGCCCAACACCAACAGCAGGGCAAGAACGGCGGGGGTGCGCATGGCGGCCCTCAATGTTTCAGGATCTGCGACAGGAATTGACGGCAGCGCGCCGATTTGGGCGCCTCGAAAAACGGCCCCGGCGGGCCGGATTCCACGATTTCACCCGCGTCCATGAACACCATCTGGTCGGCCACCTTGCGCGCAAAGCCCATTTCGTGGGTCACCACAACCATTGTCATACCGTCTTCGGCCAGGCCGATCATCACATCCAGCACTTCGGAGATCATCTCGGGGTCAAGCGCCGATGTGGGTTCGTCGAACAGCAAAACCTTGGGTTCCATGCACAGCGAGCGCGCAATCGCCACGCGCTGTTGCTGGCCGCCCGACAACTGGCCCGGCATCTTGTCGGCCTGTTCGGGAATGCGCACGCGGTCAAGGTACTGGCGCGCGCGGTCCTCTGCGTCGCGGCGCGACAGGCCGCGCGCCTTGATCGGGCCGAGGGTCAGGTTGTCCAGCACCGACAGGTGTGGAAACAGGTTGAACTGCTGAAACACCATGCCCACCTCCGACCGGATGGCGATGATGCTGCGTTCGTCATCGGTCAGCTCGATGCCATCAACCCGGATGACGCCCTTCTGGTGACGTTCCAGCCGGTTGATACAGCGCACGACGGTGGATTTGCCCGAACCGGATGGGCCGCAGATCACCACCTTTTCGCCCTTGGCGACGGTCAGATCTATGTTTTTCAGCACATGAAAGTCGTCAAACCACTTGTTGACACCGATCATTTCGATGGCGGAATCGGGCAAACGGATGCTCCTGGGCAGGCGTATGGCGGGATGGCCGTTGTCGCATGTTAATAGTGGTCTATGTCACGCGACAAGGGCATAATATCGGTATCCCGCTTGGGGGTCGGTGCAACAAGGAGATGAAGATGTTGAGAAAACTTATGGGCGTTGCTGCCCTGACTTTGGGTTTGGCGGTTGCGGCGGGCGCCAGCGCACAATCGGTGCTGAACGAAATTCTTGACGGCGGGGTGCTCAAGGTAGGGACGACCGGCGATTGGGTGCCGATGACCCAGCGTGATCCGGCGACCAACAGCTACAAAGGGTTTGACATCGACGTGATGACCGAACTGGCAAAGGATCTGGGGGTGACGGTGGAATTCGTGCCGACCGACTGGAAAACCCTGGTCAACGGCGTTGTGGCGGGCAAATACCACATGACCGGCAGTGCCAGCATCAGCCCGACGCGCGCCAAGGTGGCCGGTTTTTCCGACAGTTATCTGTCGGCCGATATGTTTCCGTTCACCATGCCCGCCAATGCCGACAAGTTTGACGGATACGACTCGATCAACCAGCCCGGCGTGACAGTTTCGACCGAGTTGGGCACGACATTCGAAGGTTTCATCAGAACCTGGTTTCCCAACGCCGAAATCAAGGTGGTCGAGGCCCCGGCGCGTGGCTTTCAAGAGGTGCTGGCGGGCCGGGCCGATGTATTTGTGACCTCGAACATCGAAGGTGCCGATCTGGCCGAGCGCTTTGGGGTCGTCCGGGTAAAGAATGCCGAACCCCGCGCGCCCTCGCCGATTGCCATGCTGTTGCCCCAGGCCGATCAGGTGTGGATCAACTATGTCAACAACTGGATCAAGGTGAAAGAGGCCGGCGGTTTCTTCGCGGCAACCCGGGAAAAGTGGGGCCTGTAACCGCGCCCTTTATGATGCCACCGGGCCACTATGCCCGATCGAAAGGGCCGCGCGATATGCTGCGGCCCTTTTTGCAGTCACCACCCCTGCCTTTGCTGTCCTGTGAACCTTTCCTTCGTGGTGGTCCGGATCTTGGCCAAGGTCCGGCAGGCCCTCTTCAACCGCCATATCAGCGTAGCCCCCGATGACCGCCCCCGATGACCCCGCCATCCGCGCCCTGCGTCAGACCCGGCTTTTGTCAGGGCTCAGCGTTGCGCATCTTGCCCAGCTTCTGTCGGCGGCACGGCGGATCGAAGTTGAACAGGGGATGCATCTGATCACCGAAGGGGCGGTTGCTGATGATCTGTATCTTGTCCTGCGCGGCCGGTTCACGGTGCGCACCCGGGGCCATGCCATTGCCGACATCGGTGCGGGCGAACCGATTGGCGAAATTGCGTTCTTTGCCGGCGGCCTGCGGTCTGCCGATGTGGTCGCGGCGCGCAGCGGTACTGTTCTGGCCCTGGGCCGCGCCCAGTGGGACAGGCTGGCGCAGAATGTTCCACAGATCAATCAGGCGATCATGGCCAGCCTGGCGCGGCGCCTGGCCGAGACAAGCCGAACCGCCCCGCCGATGCGGCCCCTTGCACCGCGCAGCGTCGCATTTCTGGGCGATGTGCCCGACGCGGTGGTGTCTGCACTGGCTGTGGGCCTTGAGGGATGGGCGGTCGTGTGGGGCGGCCATGCGCGCGACCCCCTTGCAGAGCTGCACCGCCTTGAGGCGGCGGGCCAGCGCGTTCTGCTGATCGCGCCGCCCGACAGCCTGTTGGGCGAAGTGGATGAGATATTTGATTTTGCGCCGCTCGCACGACCACCCGATCTGTCGGCCCCGGCGCTGCGGCGGCCCGGTGCGGGTGCGCCGGTGTCGCTGGTGCTGTGGCGTGCGGCACGGGGCACGGCGATCAGTGGCACCGCGCTGTGGCTGACCCGCCGCCAGCCGCACCGTCACCTGCACATCGCACTGGATGCCCCGGAACAGATCGCCCGCCTGTTGCGCTTTATCGAGGGGCGGGCGCTCGGCCTCGTGCTCAGCGGTGGTGGGGCGCAGGGAACGGCGCATCTGGGCGCCCTGAAGGCTCTGGGCGAACATGGGCTGACGTTTGACATGGTGGGCGGCACCAGTGCCGGGGCGGCCATGGGCGCGGCGCTTGCCCTGGGCCGCCATCCCGATGAGGTGATGGCGCTGTGCGAGGATGTGTTCCTGCGCAGCCGCGCCATGGGGCGCTATACCTTGCCGCGCTACAGTGTTCTCGACCCGACGTTGTTCGATGCCGCGCTGCGCAAGCATTTCGGCGCGCATGAAATAGAGGATCTGCCGCTGCCCTTTTTCGCCGTCGCCACCAACCTGTCGCGCAATGACGTTGCCCTGCTGGACCAAGGTCCGCTGTGGCAGGCGGTGCGGGCCAGCACGTCGATCCCGGCGGTGTTTCCGCCTTGGGTGACAGAGGCCGGCGACATATTGGTCGACGGCGCAATGATCGACAACGCGCCGATCAAGGCAATGCAAGCGCGCAAACCGGGGCCTGCACTGCTGCTGAACCTGGTGCGTGACACCCACTGGCCCAGTGGCGCCCCCTATGACAGCTTGCCGGGCCGGGCCGCCGTGTTGTGGCAGGTGCTGACAGTGCCCCTGCGCCACCGCACCACCCGTGACGGGTTTCCCTCGGCCATAGCGGTGCTGGCGCGGGTGTTCAACGTGAACGCCCAACGCCGCTTGCGCGCCCTGGATGCCCGGGGCGACGTGATTGTCGATATTCAGCCCCTCGCTGGCATGGCATTTCTGGACTGGACCAAGGCGCGTGCCCAGTTCGAGGACACCCACCGCGTCTTTGCCGCGGCGCTTGAGCTTGCAGCGCAGGCAGGCCACAGCGCAGCGCGCCCCGTTGCCTTTCTCGAGGCGATGAAGGCCGAATTGCGCTGGCCCGACCGTGACGATGCCGCGTCCTGATCGCCCGGCACCCGGCAATGAAAACGGGGCCCCGAAGGGCCCCGTTTCACGAATAGAACAGACAACGCCACGTCGGGCACGGAAGGTTCAGTCCTCTGCGGCCTCATCCTCTTCGTCTTCAGCGGAAGACGAGACCAGACCGGCGGGCGCCGACAGGTTGGCAATCACGAAATCGCGGTCAATCGTCGGGCGTGTGCCCTCGGGCAGCTTGACCGAGGAAATCGTGATCGTGTCACCGATGTTCAGACCGGCCACGGAAATCGTGATCTTTTCCGGAATGTCGCCGGCGGTGCAACGCAATTCAACCTCGGGGCGCACCATGGTCAGCACACCGCCCTTGCGCAGGCCGGGGCAGTCTTCTTCGCCCACAACCTCGACAGGGATGAAAAGCGACACGCGGCTGGTACGGTGCAAACGCATGAAATCGACGTGGGTCGGCAGATCCTTGACGACGTGGCGCTGCACGCCCCGGCAGATCACGCGCACGTCGTCCTGGCCCTCAAGTTTGAGGTTGAACAGGGTCGACAGGAAGCGGCCCGCCTTCAGGTGCTTGATCAGCGCATTGAACGGCAGATTGATCGGCAAGGGGTCGGCGCCCCCGCCATAAACGACGCCGGGAACGAACCCGTCGCGGCGGGCGGAACGGGCGGCCCCCTTGCCTGTCCCCGTTCGCGGCAGCGCCTGGATGTCTGGGATTTGACCAGCCATGGTAATTCTCCATAGAGTCTGTGTTTCGGGCGGCCTCCAAGGGTGTCCGCCCATGAGAGCGTGGCAATAGGCGAAATTGCCGCCATTGGAAAGCCCTTCTGGCGTAGCGCATGCCGAAATCGCCGACCCTCCGGGGGGAGTATTTTTTCAAAGAAGAAACCGGGGGCAGTCACGCTGTTTCTTCTTTGTAAAAATACTCAATTACCGCGTTTGAAATCGGCGCGCGGGTTGATCGGTTTGCCCTTGCCGGTTCCTGCCTGCGCTGGCAACAGGCACGCCATGAGCATCCTGTCCGCCTTGCGCCTGTCCCGATCCCCCTCCCTCGCCTTTGCCGGGATGGGGGCACTATGGGGCTGTTTCGCCGCCTTTGTGCCCGTCATCAAGGCCGGGCTGGGGGCCGGGGACGGGGCCTTTGGGGCGGCATTGCTGTTTTCGGCGGTGGGGCTGGTGATGGCAATGTGGCTGGCACCGCTGGCCGATGCGCGGCTGGGACGGTGGGCGCTGCCGGTTGCGTCGGCGCTGTTGTCGCTGGCATTTCTGTTGCCGGGGCTGGCGGGTAATCTGGCGGTGTTCGCCTTGTGCATGGCCTGTGTTGGCATGGCCTCGGGGCTGACCGATGTGGTAATGAATGCGCGGGTGAGCGAGCTTGAGGCCACACATGGCCGGTCGTTGATGAACCTGAATCATGCAATGTTTTCGTTTGCCTACGCGGCGGCGGCGGTGACGACCGGGTTTGCGCGTGAGGCGGGGTGGGCACCGGTGCAGATGTTTGCAATCCTCGGGGCGCTGGCGCTTTTGGCGACGCTTGGGATGCGCATGGCGGTTGCTGCTGTGCCGGCGGATGATGGCCCGGTCGCGCGTCGTTTTCCCTGGATGATCGTGGCTTGGGGCGGGGGCATTGTTCTGGTGGCTTTTCTGGCCGAAAATGCCGCCGAATCCTGGTCGGCTCTGCATATCGAGCGGACGCTGGGCGGCGGTGCCGCCGAGGGGGCCTTTGGCCCGGCGATGTTGGGGCTGACGATGGGGGTGGGGCGGTTGTCCGGCCAGTTGATCGTCGACCGACTGCGCGAAACATTGGTGATCCGCTGGGCGGCGGTTCTGTCTGCGGCAGGGGCGCTGTTGGCGGCAATGGCGGTTAACCTGCCGATGGCCTATGTCGGGTTCGCATTGCTGGGGCTTGGCATTTCGGTGCTGGCGCCGATGGGGCTGGCGCTGGTGGGGCGGCGGGTGTCGCCGGCCCAGCGCACGAAGGCGATCTCGCGCACTGCGGTGATCGGTTTTCTGGGGTTTTTCGTTGGCCCGCCGATCATGGGCGTTTTGTCCGAACTGTTCAGTTTGCGGGTGTCATTTGCACTGGTCGCCGTGCTTTTGCTGTCGATCCTGGCGATGCTTTTGCCGTTGCGCCGCAGCGAAGGTCAGGTGGCGGGCAACAGCCAGACCCGGCCGTAGGGGGGCAGGTGCAAGGCATTGTGCCCCTCCAGCGCGGGTTGGTCGGCCAGCGCATCGTGATACCACTGGCCGGGAGTCAGGCCCAGGGCGTCACCGCCCGCCTCTTGCCAATGTTCGGTGAAGTTGAACACCGCCGTCAGAGTGGCGTTGTCGCCCAGCCGCTGGAATGTGAACAGCGAAGGGTGACCGGTGTGCAGGATGCGGGTGGGTACCGACCCTGCCAGTTGAACCGTTGCCTTGCGCCGCGCCAGGATGTGTCGAGTGCCCTGCCAGATGTGGGCGTGGGCGTCGTCGCCGGCCTCGGCGCCCATCGCCGCCCCCCAGTCCATCGCGGGGCGCTGCATCCAGCGGCCGTCACCCGCCCTGTCAGGATTTTCGAGATAGCCGTGATCGTTCGGCAGGCCGATTTCGTCGCCCATATAGATCAGAGGTATTCCCCCGAAGGACGCGATCAGCGCGTGCCCCATGAGGATGCGATTCACCGCCAGGTCGATCAGCCGCGCATCGCCCGACTCCTGCGCGGCTTCCAGCCCGGCGAGAGATGCAAAGCTGCCGTTCGTGCGCTTGTCGCCGGTTTCCGGGTTCACCTGGAAATCGGCGCCCCGCGCCCAGGAACCGGGGAAGACACCAGCATAGAAGTCGGCCAGGAACCTGCGATGCCCCGGTCCCGACATGCCCGGAAACCGTGCTGCGTCGGCGTCGTCAATGGCCCAGCCGATGTCGTCGTGACAGCGGATATAGGTGGCGAAACTGGCGCGGCGGAAGGATTCGGGGAAATGCCGTGCCAATACATCGGACATCATCCGCGTGTCGCGCGCCGCCAGCGATGACCAATATTGAACCATCAGGTTGTTGTGATAGGCGATGTTGCTTTCCCGCCCGGCGTGGCGGCCCACCCCAAGATAGGGCACCAGGTCGCGGGGGCCGACAATGGCCTCGGCCTTGTGGATTACCGCCGGCGCCGCAATGCGGGTGGCCTGGACGATGGCCTGCAACAGATCATGCACCTCGGGCAGGTTCTGGCACATCGTGCCCATGCGTTTCCACATGAAGGCGACGGCGTCCAGGCGCAAAACCTCTGCCCCGCTGTTGGCCAAGTCAAGGATGATGCCCAGAACGGCCAGAAACACATCGGGGTTTTCCCAGTTCAGATCCCACTGGTATTCGTTGAACGTGGTCCAGACCCATTTGCCCATCTCGGGGTAAAAGGTGAAGTTGCCCGGCGCCTGGTTCGGGAATACCTCAACCAGCGTTTCCTCATACTGGCGCGGCAGGGTGTCGTCGTCGAACATGCGATAGAACGCCTGATAGGCCGGGTCGCCCGCCCGCGCCTTGACGGCCCATTCGTGTTCCTTTGCCGTGTGGTTCAGCACCATGTCGATGCAGGTGGACAGACCGGCGGCACGCAACCGTTTGGTGACACGCCGAAATTCCTGCATCGTGCCAAGATCTGGATTGATCGCGCCGTAGTCCATCACCGCATAGCCGCCATCGCTGTCGCCGGGGCGCGGTTTCAGGCAGGGCATGAAATGCGCATAGGTAACGCCGAGGCGTTGCAGATAGGGGATGTGTTTCGGCACATCTTTCAGCGTCCCGGCAAAGCGATCGACATAGAATACATAGCCCACCATTTCCTGGCTCAGAAACCAGTCGGGCCTGATGTCGCGCGCGAGGTCGAGATCGCGCAGATCACGCGGGCGCGCCGCCCATTTCTGTTCCAGCAGGCTGTGAAGGCGGGCAGTGAACGCCGCCATGTCGACATGGGCGCCATAGACGCGGGTCAGCGCGTCCAACATATCGTCCGCGCTGCGCTGCCAGCGCAGATCGAACAGGCGGTCGGGTCTGCCAGCGGGTAACGTCATGCCATCCATGAAATCAATCGCTGCGGTTTTGTCAATTCACCGCGCAATGGCTTCTTCTTGCTTCAAATACTCATCTTTGCGGCCTGCATCCCCACACCACCTTTTCAAATGTTGCGCCGGAACCGGTGGAAATCATCATCCACCAACAGGATGTCACGGTCCACATCGTGAATGTTCTTGCGGCCACACAGGGCCATCGTCATGTCCAGTTCTTTCTGAATCACCTCCAGCGCGCGGGTCACGCCCTGTTGTCCCATGGCGCCCAGGCCATAGATATAGGCGCGTCCGATATGGGTGCCCTTTGCGCCCATTGCCATCGCCTTCAGCACGTCCTGGCCGGAACGGATGCCGGAATCGAGATGCACCTCAACCTGATCGCCCACCGCAGCGACGATCTCGGGCAGGGTGCGGATGGAACTCAGTGCGCCATCCAACTGTCTCCCGCCGTGGTTTGACACGATGATCGCATCGGCGCCAACATCCACCGCGCGACGGGCATCCTCGGCATCCAAGATGCCTTTGAGTATCACCTTGCCGCCCCACATCCGCCTGAACTCGGCGATCCGGTCCCAGTCGAGCGAGGGGTCGAACGCCTCGGCGGTCCAGGACGACAGCGACGAGGGGTCGCTGACCCCCTTGGCATGGCCTACGATATTGCCGAAGAACCGCCGGGGCGTGCCCAGCATTTCCAGCCCCCATGGCACCTTTGTCATCATGTTGGCGATGGATTTCGGGGTCAGCTTGGGCGGGGCGGACAACCCGTTTTTGATGTCTTTGTGACGCTGGCCGAGGATTTGCAGATCAACCGTGATCACGATGGCCGAACACCGGGCGGCATGGGCGCGGGCGAACAGCCGCTCCATGAACTCGGTATCCCTCAGCGTATAGACCTGAAACCAGAACGGTTTGCGCGTCGCCTTGGCCACGTCCTCGATCGAGCAGATCGACATGGTGGACAGGGTAAAGGGCACACCGAATTTTTCCGCCGCCTTCGCCGCCAGGATTTCACCGTCAGCGTGTTGCATTCCGGTCAGACCCACCGGCGCCAGGGCCACGGGCATCGCCACGTTTTCACCGATCATCGTGGTTGCGGTGCTGCGCCCGGCCATGTCCACCGCCACCCGCTGGCGCAGGCGCAGCAGGTCGAAATCGGATGAGTTTTCGCGAAAGGTCTGTTCCGTCCAGGCGCCAGATTCGCAGTAGTCATAGAACATCTTCGGAACCCGGCGCTTGTACAGGCGCTTGAGGTCTTCGATTTCGGTGATTACGGGCATGGCAGCACCTTTCGGGGAATTGGTAAGAAATCGTTACCAATGCAGCGTCCCCGTTGCAACGCCAAATCACGATGTCCCTTTCGCACCGCGTTTTGCCAGCGATGGCGCGCGTGCCCCGCCTGTCAGTGACGCAGGCCAGCCAAGGCCGTTCAGGCCCGGTGCGCCCCGTCGGCCAATTCGCTGACGAAGTGCAGCACCTGTTCCACCGATTTGCCGCTGGCCAGTTCGCCCACGATGGCCGACCCGACGACACAGCCGTCCGCGATGCCTGCAATCGCCTGCGCCACGTCGGGGGTGCGGATGCCAAAGCCGACGATGACCGGCAGGTCGGTCTTGGCCTTGATGCGGGCCACTTCAGGCGCCACGTCCGATGCTTCGGGTGCGGCGGCGCCGGTAATGCCGGTGATCGAGACATAATACAGGAACCCGCTGGTGTTGGTAAGCACTTTGGGCAGGCGCGCGTCATCGGTCGTCGGCGTGGCCAGGCGGATGAAGTTCAACCCCGCCGCCTGTGCCGGAATGCACAATTCGGCGTCCTCCTCGGGCGGCAGATCGACGATGATCAGCCCGTCGATGCCCGCCTCTTTCGCCTGTTCCAGAAACCGGGGCACGCCGCGCGAATAGATCGGGTTGTAATACCCCATCAGCACGATGGGTGTCGTGTTGTCGCCCTTGCGGAACTCGCGCACGATGTTCAGCGTCTTGTCCAGTGTCATGCCGCCTTCCAGGGCGCGCTGTCCGGCGCGCTGAATCGTCAGGCCGTCTGCCATCGGGTCAGTAAAGGGCAGGCCCAGTTCAATGATGTCCACGCCCGCGCCGGGCAGCCCCTTGACCAGCGCCAATGAGGTTTCCAAATCGGGATCGCCGGCCATGACGTAAGAAACAAATGCCTTTTTTCCTGCCGCGCGCAGTTCGGCGAATTTGGCGTCGATCCGTGTCATGCTCATCTCCTTCGGGTCCGCGAAGGGTGTGCGCGAATCCGGCGGCAAGATCAATGCCCCGCTGCTGCCCTGTGGCGCGGATCACCTTGCAGCTTTGGGCGCACCGGCCTAGAACGCCGCCAAACCGGATCAAGGAGAGCGCGCCATGGGGTTCAAGATGGGTATCGTCGGGCTGCCGAATGTGGGCAAGTCCACGCTGTTCAACGCGCTGACCCGCACCGCCGCCGCACAGGCCGCGAATTTCCCTTTCTGCACGATCGAACCCAACGTGGGCGAGGTGGCGGTGCCTGACGCCCGGCTCGACAAGTTGGCTGCGATTTCCAAGTCGAAAACGACGATTCCGACGCGGATGACCTTTGTCGATATTGCGGGCCTCGTGAAGGGCGCCAGCCGGGGGGAAGGGCTGGGCAATCAATTCCTTGCCAATATACGCGAATGTGATGCCATCGCCCATGTGCTGCGGTGTTTCGAAGACGGCGACATCACCCATGTGTCTGATCGGATTGATCCGGTGGCAGACGCCGAAACCATCGAAACCGAACTGATGCTGGCCGATCTGGACAGCATCGAGAGGCGCCGCGCGGGCCTTGTGCGCAAGGTGCGCGGCGGTGAAAAGGACGCGGCACAGCAGGACCGGCTGTTGGCCGCCGCGCAAGAGGTGCTTGAGGCGGGCAAACCCGCGCGCAGCGTGCAGGTGGCCGAGGATGATCGCCGCGCCTGGCGGTTGTTGCAATTGCTGACCTCGAAGCCGATCCTGTATGTCTGCAACGTGGCCGAAGAAGACGCCGCCACCGGCAACGCCCAATCCGAACGGGTGCGCGCCATGGCCGCCGATCAGGGCGCCGGGATTGTCGTGATTTCCGCCAAGATCGAGGAAGAGATCAGCCAGCTTGACCCCGACGAGGCCGAAATGTTCCTGACCGAGCTGGGCCTCGAAGAGGCGGGGTTGGATCGGCTGATCCGCGCCGGATATGAATTGTTGGGCTTGCAGACATATTTCACCGTTGGCCCGAAAGAGGCCCGCGCCTGGACGATCCCCGCCGGCACCCCCGCGCCCCAGGCGGCGGGCGTGATCCACGGCGACTTTGAAAAGGGCTTCATCCGGGCCGAAACCATCGCCTTTGACGATTTCATCACGCTTGGTGGCGAAACCGCGGTGAAAGAAGCGGGCAAGATGCGGATCGAGGGTAAAACCTATGTCGTCAAGGATGGCGACGTTCTGCACTTTCTGTTCAACACCTGATTCTGCAGCGCGCCGTTACGCCGTGCCCGCCAACCAGCGCGCGGCCAGCGCCAGATCGCGACGCAACAGCGCGGTGTCGGCGGCCCGCCGCGTGGCGTCCGGCTGGCGCAGCAGAAACGACGGGTGGAACGTCAACAGCACCGGGGTGCCATCGCGCCGCGTCTCGATGGTGCCGCGCCGCGCTGTCATGGTCTTGCCATTGCCGGTCAGGCTGTAGGCTGCCGTGGCCCCCATGGCGACGATCAGGCGGGGCTGGACCGCGGCGATTTCGCCGTCCAGCCACCATTTGCACGCCTCTATTTCCGGCCGGTCGGGGCGTTGGTGGATGCGGCGCTTGCCCTGCGGGGTGAATTTGAAATGCTTGACGGCGTTTGTGACATACACCGCGTCGCGGGCCAGCCCTGCCTCTTGCGCCAGCCGGTCAAACATCTGTCCCGCCGGGCCAACGAAGGGGCGGCCGGCCAGATCTTCGTGGTCGCCCGGCTGTTCCCCGACGATCATCAGGGCGGCCCGGTCCGGCCCTTCGCCTGGCACCGCCTGGGTGGCGTTGGCAAACAACGGACAGCGCGTGCAGCCGTTCAGCGCGTCTGGCGTCGCCTGGCCGGGCAGGCGCGCGATGATCCGGTCACTGCGCAGCGGCGGCAGGGTGGGCGCGGCGGCCTGCATCGCGCGGGCACGGCTTTCGGCATTGGCGATCAGTCCCGGAATAAGCTCTGCCTCGGGCAGGTTTTTCCAGTATTTCTTCGGCATTTCCGCCGTCATCGCCTTTATCTTCAGGCGGGCGGGATTGAAAATGTTGGCATAATAGGTGCGCCACAGATCTTCGGTGGCATCCTCGGGCAGGGGCGGCTTGGGTGCACCGGGTGAAAACCGCAAGGCGCCGCTTTCAAAATGTGCGGTCAGATGCGGCGTCTGGATCATCCAATCCATGTCCCCAAACCGGTTGGCAAAGAACGGCGCGGTGGGTTCGGTGATGCAATGGCTGGGCTCGAACCACGCGGCAAAGCGGCGGCGCGTGTTGCCGTCCGCCGATTCGCCAATGTCGCGGAACCGCACGAAGGCGGTCATCTTGTGTTTGTCGCGGCGCACGTCCTTGTCCAGCCGCATCAGATGCGCCAACGCCGGGTCGCCCCGGTCGGTCATCAACCCCGGCGTAACGCGCAGCCGCCACAGCAGGGCATAAAGCCGGGCAAACCGCTGGGGATCGGAATGCCAGACCACGCGGTTCATCAGATCGACAAAGGCGCGGGGCACGGTGACGGCGGTGGGTGCCACCGTCGCGGGCGGATCGGCAAACAGATCGCCGCCGTTGCCGTTGAACTGCCACAGCACGGCATCGGGCGGCACGCCTGCGCCCAACAGCCCGCGCGCCGCATCGCGAAAGGCGCGGTCGGTGTGCAGCATCGGCAAGGCGATGGTGGGCATCAGAACAGGCTGAGCTGTTCGGGCGGTGGCGCAAAGCGGGCGCGCAAATCGGCGCTGTCGGTCAGGGCGCGTGGCGACCAGTCGGTCAGGGTGACAAAGGCCCGCGCCTTGCCCATCAACGCCCCCATGCGCAACAGATCGTCATAGCGCAGCGATCGGTGACGCCGGGTGGTCAGAATGCGCTGTACCGTTTTCGTGCCAAAGCCGGGCACCCGCAGCAGCATCTCGCGGCTGGCGCGGTTCACCTCCAGCGGAAAGTGATGCCGGTTGGCCAGCGCCCAGGCCAGCTTCGGGTCGATCGCCAGATCAAGGTTGCCATCGGGCCGCCCGGCGGTGATTTCATCCACCCCGAACCCATAGAACCGCAACAGCCAATCGGCCTGATACAGCCGGTGTTCGCGTTCCAGCGGCGGGCGGATCAGGGGCAATTTCGCGGTGGCGTCAGGAATCGGTGAAAAGGCAGAATAGTACACCCGCTTGAGCTGATAACTGGAATAAAGCCGGGTGCTTTGCCCCAGAATTGTTGCATCTGTGCTATTATCTGCACCGATGATCATCTGCGTGCTTTGCCCGGCGGGGGCGAATTTCGGGGGCCGCTTGCCCGTGTGGCTGCGATCCTGACTGGCCTCTTTGCGCAGGCGCACATCGGCCATGGCGCGGCGGATGCCATCGGGGCTTTTCTCGGGGGCAAAGGATTTCACGGCGGCATCGGTGGGCAGTTCGACGTTGATCGAAATGCGGTCGGCAAACAGCCCCGCCTGTTCGATCAGCAAAGGATCGGCATCGGGAATGGTTTTCAGGTGGATGTAGCCGCGAAAATTATGGGTTTGCCGCAGGGTCTGTGCGATGCGCACCATGTCGGCCATGGTGGCATCGGGGCTGCGGATAATGCCCGACGACAGGAACAGCCCCTCGATATAGTTGCGGCGATAGAATTCCAGCGTCAGATGCACCACCTCTTCGGGGGTGAACCGGGCGCGTTCGACGTTCGATGACACGCGGTTGATGCAATAGGCACAGTCATAGATGCAGAAATTCGTCATCAGGATCTTCAGCAGGCTGATACAGCGCCCGTCTGGCGCATAGGCGTGGCAGATGCCGCTGCCCGTTGTGCTGCCCAGCCCTGTTCCATCGCGCGACGTGCGCCGCGACGTGCCGCTGGATGCGCAGGACGCATCGTATTTCGCTGCGTCCGACAGGATCGCCAATTTTTGTTGCAGACCAAGCTTTGCCATGGCGTTCACTATATGTTCATCGATCGTCAGTGCAATAGGCGGTGCTGCGACTCGTTGACAGGGGGCAATTCCATCGCGCTGCCGTAAATTCGGCAAGGTTTCGTGGTCAAAAGATGATGTCGTGTTACAAGGACCGATCCGATGAACGCCCTGACACCCCTTGGCCGCAACCAAAGGCGCCAGATGAAAACCGTTGTGATGATTCCGGCACGCTTTGCCTCAACCCGCTTTCCGGGCAAACCCCTGGCTATGCTGGCGGTGCCGGGGGGCGGCCAGAAAAGCCTTATCCATCTGACGTGGGAGGTGGCGATGCAGGTGCGCGGTGTTGCGGAGGTGCATGTCGTAACGGATGACGAGCGGATTCGCGGTGCCGCTGAAAAATTCGGGGCCTCGGTGCTGATGACCTCTGATAAGTGCGAGAACGGCACCGAACGCTGTGCCGATGCGATGGCGCGTTACGGGCTCGACGCCGATCTGGTGGTCAACGTGCAGGGCGATGCGCCGCTGACCCCGCCGTGGTTTGTTGAAGAGTTGATCGGCGCAATGGCCGATGATGCCGCCGCGCAGGTGGCCACGCCGGTGCTGCAATGCGATCCGCAAAGCTATGGCCACTTCATGGCTGACCGGCAGGCGGGGCGCGTTGGGGCAACGACCGCCGTGTTCGACGCGCGCCAGCACGCGATGTATTTCAGCAAGGAGGTTTTGCCTTATATCGACCCGAAAAAGACGTTTTCGCGGGATGTGCCGGTGTACCATCACGTCGGCGTCTATGCCTATCGGCCCCCGGCCTTGGCCGCGTACATGGCCTGGCCAATGGGCCGGCTTGAGCGGTTGGAGGGATTGGAACAGTTGCGATTTCTGGAAAATGCTCATGCGGTGCGCTGTGTCGTCGTCGATGGCCGTGGTCGTGTGTTTTGGGAGGTGAACAACCCCGAAGACGTGGCCCGCGTGGAACAGGTTTTGCGGGTGTTGGCGTGTCCGGTGACTTGATCTGCCTTGGCCAATTGTCAGGTTTGCTGGCCGATCCATGACGCTTTGCGCGATGCCACGCGGGGTCAGCCATAGCGCGCGGCGATATTCCCCAGCAGGCTCTGCACGATGGCACCGGCCCGCTGCTCGCTTGTGGCTTCGCAATAGCAGCGCAGTTCGGGCGCGTTGCCCGAGGGGCGCAGATGGGCAATTTCACCCGACGTAAAAGTGACGCGCAAGCCGTCGGTCAGGTCCAGCGCCGCCTCTTCGCCCAGTGGGGCAAACAACGCCGCCCGCGCGCCGGGATCGGCGCGCAATTGCGCAATCAGTGCCGCGGATATTTCGGTGGGCAACCCTTCCAGGCGGTCGGCGGCGGTGCGGCGCGGCGGCAAGGCGTCGATCTGCGCCGCAAGTGGGCCATGCACGGCAATTCCGGCCAGGGCACAGAGAATCGGCAAGAACGCATCGCGCGTCAGCAGCGGCGACAACGTACCCACGGCGCCGACCGCAGCGAAACCGGTCAGAAATCCGCCGTTCGCCTCATATCCGACGACATGGCTTGCGCCGTCTCGGGCCAGTGCCGCCTCGATTCCTTCGATCACATAGGGCGATCCGATGCGCGTCCGGTGGATTGTCTCAAATCCCATTCCGTCGATCATCGTGTTGGACGACACCGGTGTCACCAGAACCCGCGCGCCCAGATGTCGCGCGGTCAGCGCGCCGATCACGTCACCCGGAATGACATGGCCGCTGGCATCGGTCACCAGAGGGCGGTCAGAATCGCCGTCCAGCGAAACGATGGCGTCCAGCCCCGCGTCCCTGGCCCAGTCGCGCAACTGGCTGCGGGTTGTTTCGTCGACCGCCTCGGTATCGACCGGGATGAAATGATCGGATCGCCCGAGAGTCGTCACCTTGGCCCCCAAGGCCCGCAGGACGGCACCAAGGGAATCGCGCCCGACGGCTGAATGTTCGTAAACCCCGACGCGCCGCCCGGCCAACGCATCGGCGGCAAAAAACCCGCTGAACCGCGCGGCATAGCGCGCAAGGGCGGTGTCGTCGGTGACCGGATCGGACAGATCCATCGGGCCGGACCAGTCGGCCAGCCGGTCGTTGATCGCGGTCTCGTCGGATTTGGTGATTTCGCCCGTCCGGGTGTAAAATTTCAGCCCGTTGCGATCGGCCGGGATATGGCTGCCGGTGACCATCACGGCGGGCGCGCCGCGTCTTTGCGCCTCAAGTGCCAGGGCGGGGGTGGGCAAGGTGCCGCAATCCACCACGGTGACGCCCGCCGCCCGGGCGCCGGCCGCCACGGCGCGCAGATGTTGCCGCGTCGAGGGCCGCAGATCGCCCCCCACCAGCAGCACGCCATCATGGGCGGTTCCGGTCAGAAACGCCTTGGTATAGCGGGCGCAGACCTCATCGGTCAGGTCGGTGACAAGGCCGCGCAGACCGCTGGTGCCGAATTTGGGGGCCATGCAATATCTCCTTTGGAATGCGTTGATGTGCGACTATCACGCCGATGCCGGACGGGCCAGTATTGAGGCCAATATTCAGGGGCCGCTGATTTCACGCTTCGGGTGCGCGGCGGCGGCGCGCGCCATAGCTGACCGACAGCGCGGCGGCCACCACAAGGGCGGCGCCCAGGGCGAAGGCGGGGGTGGGCACTTCGTCAAACACGAAATATCCGACAAGACCCGAAAAGATCAGGCTGAGATAACCCAGCACTGAAAGGAACCCGGCCTCGCCATGGAAATGCGCGCGCAGGAAACATATTTGCGCGGCTTGGGCGAACACCCCGATTGACAGCAGCGGCAGCAGATGCCCGGGCGCAATCGGCTGCCAACTCAGCGCCGCAACCGGCCCGGTGAACAGCGCAAGCCCCGCCGTATACAGCCCCATCAACACCAGCGTGGGTGCGGCGCGCAAACGCCGCGTGGCGATCACCGCCGCCGACCCGGCAAGGATGGCCAGCGCCAGGGCGGGCAACCCGTTGCCCGCCGGCAGCGCGTCGGGGTTCACCGCGATCACCACCCCGACAAGGGCCACCGCTGCTGCTGCCCACCGGGCCTTCCCGATGGTTTCGCGCAGCACCAGAGCGGCCAGCACCATGGTAACGATCGGTCGGGTGAAATTCATCGCGGTGAAGGTGGCAAAGGGCAGGCGGGCGATGGCATAGAAGCTTGCGGTCAGGGTGATGATCGACAGCGCGACGCGGAGCATGTGGATCGCCTTGTCCTCGATCCTGCCGAACAGCGCCCGCCCGCGCCACAACCACGGCGCCAGCAGAATCAGCCCCACCATGGCGCGGAGGAACACCAGTTGCGTCGGTGGATAGCCAAGGCCCAGGGCCTTGACGATGCTCAGCGCCCAGATGTTCAGCGACAGATCGGCCAGCATCCACACCCCGCCGCGCAGGTTTTCACGGGGCGGCAGGATGTCAGGCGCGGCGGGCGACAAGATTGGCCATCAGGGCGAATGCGCCGGGGGTCAGACGCTCCATCTGGTGATGCAGGATCAGGGCGGTGTGGATGTGCCGCCCCCGCCCGATGTCGGCGGCCAGCAACGCGCCGGTCAGTGGCGCCTCGCCGGGGTCGGCCATGGACAACAGAGGGGTATAGGCGGCATCCCAAGATTTGGCGAAGTACAGCCCGCGTTCCTTGTGCCAGCCGGCCCAGGTGTCCGGGCCGATGGCGTTGGGTGTGTTCAGCAGCGGATGATCGGGCAGCAGATGGGTGACCTCGGCGGTTTCATCGGTGATGCGCCAGCGCAGCGAAGGCTGACCGATCTCAAGCGGTTTCGGTGGGGTGGTGGCCGGATCCCAGTTGTCCCACGGGCGGTGATACAGGGTGACCAGCGTTCCGCCTTGTTCCACCCAGCGGTGCAGCCGTGGCATCAACGCGACCAGTCCGGGGCGGAACCGCAAGGCAAATATACCGATCACAAGCGTGTCCAGCGTGGCAAGCACCGCGTCGGACGGGGCTGCGGGATCAAGCTCGGTCACCGCAAGGCCCAGCTGTGACAGCCAGTGGCCCACCCGGTCATTGCCGCCGCCGATATAGCCCACACGCACCTCTGGCAGGGCCACATCGACCACCCGCACCGACAGGCGCGCCGGGGTGGCGCGGGCGGTGGGGGCGATATGCGGGTAGTCAATGACCCGCAGGGCATGGGCCGGGGCGCCGTCAAGGGCCAGCGCGATGTCATACAGGCCGGGCATCACGTCTTTGGGTGCGATGATGGTAAAACCGGTTTCGCTGCGCCGGGCCTGCCACCCATCGGGCAGGTCCAGGGTCGGGGTGGCCCCGGCGGGGTGCAGATCGGACAGGCTCAGCGCGATGTCGCGCCGGGCGCTGCGCCGGTTCAGCACGGCGGAACCGGGGGACAGGGTGGCGCTGTGCCGGGGCAGAACCACCGGCGGCACCAACAGCGGCAGGCGTGTTTCGCTGGCCGTGCCACTGATCGTGGTGGTGACCGACAGGGCCGGCAAGGCGGGCGCATCGGCCAGCCATGTGTCGCGAAAGGCGTCGTGGGGCGGGGCACCGGCGCCAACGGTGATCCGGTTGTCCTGCATCGTCCAGCCCTCGGGCAACAGCCAGGCGACGGTCACGCAATCGGCCTGGCCGGGATGCTGCTCAAGATGGGCGGTGGTGCTTTGGCCGGGGCGCAGCAGATCGTCGGACAGGTATCCCGCAACGCTGACATGGGCGGCGAGGCGGATCGCCTGCGCCAACTGTTGCTCCTTGCGGGCCAGGCGGTGATCCACCTCGGGCGCGGCGGCGGCGGGGCACAGGGCGCGGGCGGCGCGCACATGGCCCAGTGCGGCGGACAGGCGGCGGACCATATCGTCGTCCTGCGCCGGGAACCGGTTCAGCACGGCGTCGATTTCGCGCTGTGCGGCGGCCAGTGGCGCGGCGATTTCAGCGGCGTTGGCGTAATCCGCCAGCCCCCCGAGCGTCAGCGGCAGCCCCGAGGCGAGGTCGGCCTTGGGGGCGTCGATCCGGCAATCGGCCAGGTGCAGCGGCCAGATCCGGCCCGGCCCGTCGGGCACCCAGCGGCCCATCCCCTGGGTGGCGTGAAACACCCGCGACTGCTGGCCGATCTGTTCAAAGCCGAACCCGGTCACCGGATCGCCCGCCATCCCGTCCACCGTGGTGGTGGCGGGCGGCGGCGGCAGATCGTCATCATAGGCCTGCCCCGCGCCTGACCACGCTGGCAGCATCAGCTTTTTCACCTGCCACGTCGGCAGGGTGCCGTCGCCAAACGCCGGATCGGCCGCCAGATCCATTACCAGATGCGCCGCCTCTGTCATCGCGCGGTGGTGGCCGTGCTGGCCGGGCACGTCCAGAAACGTCGGGCAGATGATGTCAGGCCGTTCCCGCCGCACGATATGGACGAACCGCGCGAGGGTGCAGTCACGCCCCCATTTGGCCAGGGTTTCGACGCCGCTTTTGGAAAAGCCGAAATCGGTGATAGAATCGTCGGCATCTTGTCCCAGCCAGTAGAGGCGCAGCGACAGGGCGGCACTGGCGGCCTCCATCTCGGCGGTGCGCAGGGCACCCAGATCAGCGCCGAGCTCAAGGCCGATGTCGTTCTGCCCGCCTTCACCGCGGGTGGACCAGGCCACCGACAGATCAAACCCCCGCGCCCGCAGCGCGGCCAGCATCCCGGAGGTTTCGTCGTCGGGGTGGGCGCCTGTGTTCATGAAGCTGACACAGGATTTGAGCGGCAGCAGCGCCAGCCACAATTCGGTGATGCGGGGGCGCTGGGCGCGGATGCGGGCGGCGGCGGTCAGGGGCATTCTGGGGCTTTCTCAAACGGCCACGGCAAGCTGTGGCGTGAAGGTGGCATTGATGACAAGAGAGGCCGCGCCCAAGGCCGCCGTCATTCGCCCCGACGCCCCGCGCAGCAGGCGGGGAAGGGTGCGGTCGGGCCGGTTGACAACCGTTCGGGCGGGCTGGGGTGTATGGGCGATCAGATGGTCGATGATTGCGTCCGGCATGGCACCGCCCAGAATGATCGACTGTGGATCGAACAGGTTTTCCAACAGCGCAACCGCGTGGCACAAAGGCTGGGCTGCGGTGCTCAGCCACTCCAGAAGCGCGGCGTTGCCTTGGGCATACAACGCCGCCAGTGTGGCGCTGTCAGAGGCGGTGATGTGGTGGCGGGCCAGATGGCGTTGAACCGACAGGCGGCTGACCGCCTGTTCCAGCGTCACCGCGCCAGTCGCGCCCGGCACTGCCACATGGCCGATTTCACCGGCGTTCCCGAAGGCGCCGCGCACCAGCTGCCCCTGCGACACAAGGCCCAGCCCCAGACCGGTGCCAAAATACAGGAACGCATAATCCTGCATATCCTGCGCCACGCCCGATACATGCTCGGCCATGGCGGCGGCGTTTGCGTCATTTTCCACCACTGCGGGCACCCCGAACGCATCGGTGAACCAATCGGCCCTGTCGATACCCCGCCAGCCGGGCAGTTCGGTGGCGCAATCGGCCAGCGCCGTGGTGCCGAAGGGGCCGGGCATCACCACGCCGACCCCCAGAATCCGGTGGTGCGGCACATTGGTTTCTGCCAAAGCCCGGTCGCGCAGCGTCAACGCCTGTCGGGTGACTGCAAGCGGATCACAGGCGTCCAGCGTGCAGCGGTGGCTGAATACCGTGCGCCCCATCAGATCGAGCAGCACCGCGAACATGGCGCGCGGCCGGATCTCGACGCCGAAGGCAAAGCCGCCAGCCGGGTTCAATGCATATTGGATTGCCGGCAGACCGCGCCCGCCGCTGGACCGGCCCTGTTCCAACAGCAGGCCATCGCGCGCAAGCTCGGCGATGATGTTTGACACGGCCTGGGTGCTCAGCCCCGAGGCGCGGGCAATCTCGGCGCGACCCGAATGGCCGGCGCGCCGCACCTGCCCCAGAACCAGCTGCCGGTTGTGGCTGCGCGAGCGTTCGGCATTGGCGCCGATGATCTGTTCCAGTTTCACGACCATGCCGGTGCTGTAGCGCGCGCCGCTTGTTAATTCAACTGGATTGAGTTAATCCTTATGCATGGGGCGTAGACCCCGATCCAACAGCAGATCCACCCCATCGGGGTGCAACCGGGAGAATCGGAATGAATATCAAGGCCATCCGGGGCATTGCCCTGGCCAGTGCGACCAGTTTTGTCACCTTGATGGGCAGTGCGGCGCAGGCGGTGGAAATCGAATACTGGCAGTATTTCTTCGACGCCCGTGTCGCGGCGATGGAGCAACTGATCGAAAAGTTTCAGGCGGCCAACCCCGACATCACCGTCAAGATGACGCATTTTCCCTATGCCGATTACCGCACCAAGGTTGCCGCCGCGATTCCGGCGGGCGAGGGGCCGGATGTTGTGCAGCTGTTCTATGGCTGGCTGAACGATTATCGCGAGGCGCAGTTGATTCAGCCGCTGCCCAGCGATGTTTTTCCCGCTGACAGGATCGAGGCCGAGTTTTTCCCGATGGTCGGTGCCATGCGGGATGGCGATCAATACTGGGCGTTGCCCACCGCAGTGCGCAGCCTTGCGTTGTTCTATAACGAACGGCTGATGGCCGAGGCCGGCATCGACAGCCCGCCCGAAACCCTGGACCAGATGGTCGAGGCGGCGGCGAAGATGACCAAGCGCGACAGCGCCGGCAACATCACCCAGGTTGGCCTGACCGTTGGCATGACGGCGCAGGATCACCACTGGTTCCGCGAAGGGCTGATCCGCCAGTTCGGCGGCGACCCATACAAGGATGACTATCAGACGGTTAATTATGACACCGACGCCGGACGCGCGGCGCTGGATTTCTACACCGGTCTGGTGACAGGTGACAACGCTGTGTCGTCGATCGGTTTCATGGATGAACCCCAGGCCGCCTTCAAGGCCGGGCGCGCGGGGATGCACATCGACGGATCGTTCCGCATCGGCAGCCTGGCCGACGTGCGCGGCCTGAAATGGGGCGTTGCCGAATTGCCCGCCTCGGCCGATGGGGTGCGGGCGAACTATGCCTCATACTGGGTGAATGCGATCACCAGCAAGGCGCAGGGCGAAAAATACGACGCCGCAGTCAAGTTCATGGAATACATCGTATCGGACGAGGCGATGCAACTGTGGCTGGATGTTGTGGGCGAACTGCCCGCAAAGCCCAGCGTCGGGATGACCGAGGCAAACGCCAACGATCCGGTCTTTGGTCCGTTCATCCGGGGCCTGAAATATGCCCGCACCACCAAGTTCGCCGATGAAAGCGGCCAGCGTCAAGTGCTCGTCGATATGGTTGAACGGATGACGCTGCAAGGCATGGGCGCCGCCGAAAGCCTGACAGTTGCCGCCGAGGCCGAACAGAAGATCCTCGACGGCTATTACAAGAAGTGACGTTGTGACGGTGTGTTAGACTCACCCCACCCATCCCGTGACCGGGGTGGGTGGTTAGCCACCTTTCATTCCGCCGCCGGGGCCGCCATGTATCGCAATCTGACCATCAAGCAGAAACAGATCGTCTGGGCCTGGGCCTTTTTGGCAATCCCAGTGCTGTTTTATGGGGTAATCCGGTTTTACCCCACAGGCAATGCGATCCTGATCTCGTTCCAGAACTGGAACCTGCTGGGCACGCGCAGCTGGGCCGGATTCGACAATTACGTCAAGCTATGGAACGATCCGGTTTTCTGGAAGGTCTTTGCCAACACCTTCATCTATCTGCTGTTGGGCACGCCTATCTCGCTCGTGATCTCGTTCGTGATCGCCTATCATCTGGATCAATTGCGCTTCATGCACGGCTTTTTGCGGATGCTGTATTTTCTGCCGTTCATGACCTCGGCGGTGGCCATGGCCTGGGTCTGGCGCTGGTTCTATCAACCGGTGCCGACCGGGCTGTTCAATAACCTGTTGGCCAGCGTCGGCATCGGCCAGATCAGTTTCCTGAACTCTACCACCAATGCCCTGCCGGCCGTTCTCGCGCCTGCCGTCTGGGCCGGGCTTGGGTTTCAGATCATCATCTTCATGGCCGGGCTGCGCGCGATCCCGAAGTCGTATTACGAGGCGGCAAAGATCGACGGAGTGGGCTGGTGGACGGTGCTATGGGAAATCACCCTGCCGCTGCTGAAACCCACGATCGTTTTCATCGTAGTGTTCAGCTCGATCGGGTTCCTGCGGATCTTCGATCATGTGTTCAACATGACCACGAACAATCCCGGCGGGCCGCTGAATGCGACGAAACCGCTGGTTTTGATGATTTACGACACGGCCTTTACCGGCTTTGACATGGGCTATGCGGCGGCACAGACTGTGGTGCTGTTCGTTGTCCTGCTCACCGTGTCGCTGCTGCAACTGCGTATCCTGAGGGACAAGTGATGGCCGTCGTCGAAAACATCCGCCCGTCGTCGGAAACGCTGTTGGCGAGCAATGCGCCGAAACGGCCCGCCAACATGGGCCAGATCATCCGCTGGCTGCTGCTGTTTCTGGGCGGCGTGGTGATGGTGATGCCGATCGCCTATATGCTGTCCACCTCGCTGAAATGGCCACACGAGGTTTACAACGTCAACCTGATCCCAGAAGAACCGACCCTTGAAAACTATGCCTATGTGCTTGAGGACGGACGCTTTTATGGCTGGTTCGTCAACTCGCTGATCATCGCCACCCTGACCACGGTCAGCAACATCCTGTTCGACAGCCTTGTGGGCTATACCCTGTGCAAGTTCCGCTTTCCGGGCCGCTACATCATCTTCATCGCAATCCTGTCGACGCTGATGATCCCCACCGAAATGCTGGTCATTCCGTGGTATCTGATGAGCCAACAATTCGGCTGGCTGAACAGCTACTGGGGAATCATGTTTCCGGGAATGATGACCGCCTTTGGCACCTTCCTGATGAAACAGTTCTTTGAAACCGTTCCCGATGATTTCATCGAGGCGGCGCGCATCGACGGTCTGAACGAATTGCAGATCTGGTGGACGGTGGCCATGCCGCTGGTCAAACCCGCCTTGGCGGCCCTTGCCATCTTTGTTTTCCTCGGCAACTGGACTGCCTTTATCTGGCCGCTGATCGTCACCAATTCTCCGGATATGTACACCCTGCCTGTGGGCCTGTCGTCCTTCGGGGACGAGGCGGATGTGGCGTGGGAGCTGATCATGACCGGCGCCGCGATTTCAACGATCCCGACGCTGATCGTGTTCCTGATCTTCCAGCGGTTCATCATTCGCGGGGTCGTGATGGCCGGGCTCAAGGGGTGAGGTGGCAAATGCGACAAGCGTTTTATTTGAGTATTTATGCAAAGAAGAAGCCCAAGTTTCTTCTTTGTCCAAAAACTCCCGCCGGAGGCATCCGTCGCTGCCACAGGCGGGAAGAGGTGAGCAAATGACCGACACGACCACATTTCCCGACCCCACCTATCGTAACACGGTGCTGGAGCCGCTTTTTGAAGGCGTCAAGACGCATCATGCCGGCGATATGGCCCAGATCAACCGCGCCCATCTGGTGATGTTGGGCGAAACCGAAATCCTGAACCGCGATCAGACCCGCGCCATCGGCCGTGCCCTGCGCGACATCGAGGCCGAAACCGACATCGCCAGTCTGACCTATACCGGCGCGTATGAGGATTACTTTTTCCTAGTCGAGGCCGAGTTGCGGCGGCGGCTGGGTGATCTGGGCGGGATGCTGCACACTGCGCGGTCGCGCAACGACATGGACCATACGATGTTCAAGCTGGCGCTGATGCGGCGCGGTCTGGATCTGGCCGAGCATCTGGACGATTTGATCGGCGCGATGATACTCACCGCCGAGCGCGAGCGGGCGACGTTGATCGTCGCCTATACCCACGGCCAGCCCGCCCAGCCCACCACCTTTGGCCATTACCTGGCCGCAGCCATCGAGGTGGCGCAGCGCGACGCGACGCGGCTGATCGGCGCCCTTAATACGGTGGATCTGTGCCCCATGGGCGCGGCGGCGATCACGACCAGCGGCTTTCCCATCGACCGGCGCCGCATGGCCGATCTGCTGGGGTTTCGTGTGCCGTTGATCAATTCCTATGGCTGCATCGCCAGTGTCGATTATGTGACCGGCCTGTATTCCGCGATCAAGCTCGTGTTCCTGCACCTCGGCCGGGTGGTGCAGGATTTCCAGTTCTGGTCGGCCTTTGAGGTGGGCCAGTTGCATGTGCCCAACAGCCTTGTGCAGATTTCCAGCATCATGCCGCAAAAGCGCAATCCGGTCCCGATCGAGCATATGCGCCATCTGGCCAGTGTGACCTGCGGGCGCTGCGATACAGTGGTGAACACGATGCACAACACCCCGTTCACCGATATGAATGACAGTGAGGGCGAGGTGCAACAGGCCGGCTATGCCGCATTTCAATCGGGCACGCGGATGCTGCGTCTGATGGCGGCCTTTGTGCCGGCCTGCTCGATCAATGCCGACAGGGTGCGCGCCAACAGCGATGCGGCCTGCATCACCATCACCGAACTGGCCGACACTCTGGTGCGCGACGGCGGGCTGACCTTTCGTCAGGCCCATGAAATCGCGGCGGCCACTGCCCGCGCCGTCATCGACTTTGGCCAACCGTTGAGCGAGGGGTATGCGGGGTTCTGCGCCGCCTTTTTGGGTATGGGTCACGGTGCGGTGCCGCTGGACGAGGCGGCGTTCCGCGCGGCGGTCAGCCCGGCCAATTTCGTCGCCCGGCGCGACCGCGAGGGCGGCCCCGCGCCCGCCGCACTGGACCCCGCCCTGGCGTGTGCGCGCGCGACGCTGGACAAGGCGCTGCGCCCCAGCGTCGCGGCGCTGCGCGACAGATATGCGAAGGCTGCGCGCGACCTCGACACCACCTTTGCCGCCTTGCTGGAGGATTGAACCCTTGGCCACCCTCACCCTGCGCGATCTGGTAAAAACCTATGACAAGACCGAAGTGCTGCATGGCATCAGCCTGACCGTGGCCGATGGCGAATTCGTGGTGTTTGTCGGTCCTTCGGGCTGTGGCAAGTCCACCACCCTGCGGATGATCGCCGGGCTTGAGGAAGTGACCGGCGGCATGATCGACATCGGCGGGCGGGTGGTGAACAACCTTGAGCCGAAAGACCGCGACATCGCCATGGTGTTCCAGAATTATGCGATCTATCCCCATATGTCGGTGCGCAAGAACATCGGCTTTGGCCTGCGCACCGCAAAGTTGAGCCGCGCCGACAAGGAAAAGCGGCTGGAAGAGGTGGCTGCGATCCTGGACATGACCGATCTGCTGGACCGCAAGCCGAACCAGTTATCGGGTGGCCAGCGTCAGCGGGTTGCGATCGGCCGCGCCATGGTGCGCGACCCGGCGGTGTTTCTGTTCGACGAACCCCTGTCAAATCTCGATGCGCAGTTGCGCACGCAGATGCGGCTGGAAATCAAGAAATTGCATCAGAAGGTGGGCAACACGATCGTCTTTGTCACCCACGATCAGGTCGAGGCGATGACGATGGCCGACCGGATCGTCATCATGAAGGACGGCCATATCCAACAGGTCGGCACCCCGTCCGAGGTGTATCACACCCCCGCAAATATCTTTGTTGCCCGGTTCATCGGTGCGCCCAGCATGAACATGCTGCCGGCGATGGCCAGTCACGGCACCGTGCGGTTGGATACCGGCACCGAAATCGCAATGCCCGGCGGGGCTGATGGCGCGGTCACCCTGGGTGTGCGGCCTGATGATCTGGGCGTCGGTGCCGGTGTACCGCTGACCCGTGGCCGCGTTACGGTGCGCGAACCTTTGGGGCCTGAAACCCTGATTTATGTCGATACCGGCGCCGGGGGCGAGGTGATTGCCAAGGCCGATGGGCGCACCCCGCCCGAGGTGGGCGCAGAGGTGACGCTGTGCGCCGATCCGGCCAACCTGCACCTGTTCGACCCAGCCAGCGGCCAGGCCCTGCGGTGAGCCGCCAGTCCCGCCCCGCTGGCCTGTTGTGCGTTGGGCGCCTGTATTGCGATCTGGTGTTCAGCGAACTGCCGCGCCTGCCCACGCTTGGGCAAGAGGTATACGCCGGCGCACTCAGCCTGCACGCCGGGGGAGGGGCGGTGATCACCGCTGCGCATCTGTCGCAACTGGGGCGTTCGACGCACCTTGCGGCCTTCTGGCCCGCGCCGCCCTTTGCCGATCAGGTGCAGGGCGACGTGGCCGGCGCCGGGATCGGCAACAGCCTGTGCCGCCCCAGCACAGCACCCGAGCCGCAGATCACCGTCGCCATGTCGGATGGGGGCGAGCGTGCGTTCCTGACGCGCCGGGTGGGGCGCGCGGTGCCGGACATTTCCATCGCAGACCTGCACGCCCTGAACATCGGGCACATGCACATCGGCGAACTGGCCACTCTTGTGGAACAGCCTGATCTGATCACGTTCGCCCGGTCTGCGGGACTTACCCTGTCGCTGGATTGCAGTTGGGATGATGCCGCCACGGCCAGAGCCGCGCCACTGATCGCGGCGGTTGATGTGTTTTTCCCGAATGAAGAAGAAGTGGCGCAACTGACCGCCCTCGGCCTGCGCCCCCCCTTTGCGCCGCTGACGGTGGTCAAGCGCGGCGCGCGGGGCGCTGTGGCCCAGGGCAACGGGCAAACCGTCGAATCGCCGGGGCACCGCGTGCCCGTCGTTGATACCACCGGCGCGGGCGATGCCTTCAACAGCGGTTTCCTGCACCGCTGGCTGGACGCTGCGCCCCTGGCGGTTTGCCTTGCGGCGGGCAATGCCCGCGGCGCCGAGGCGGTGCAGCAACGCGGCGGGTTCAGCCCCCGCCGCGCGTCCGCCGACCAAGCGCTCGGCGTTTGATCAGAAACAGCTTTCCAACAGGGCGCGGGTGTTTTCGGCGGTCATGTCCACCGGGTTGCCGCCACAGGACGGATCGGCCAGGGCCGAGGCGGTGATCCTGTCCATGTCTGGCGCCGTGACACCAAGGGCGGTAAGATTGGCGGGGATGCCCAGATCAGCGTTCAGCGCGCCGATGAAATCGTAAAACCCGTCAAATCCGCCCTCGATGCCCAGATAGGCTGCGGCCCGGGCAAGCCGATCCTCAACCGCGCTGCGGTTGAACCGCAGCACCGGTTGCATCACCACCGCGTTCGTCGTGCCGTGGTGGGTATGGTACATCGCGCCGATGGGGTGGCTGATCGCGTGGATCGCGCCCAGCCCTTTTTGAAACGCGACTGCACCCATCAACGCCGCCGACATCATGTTGGCCCGCGCCGTCAGGTCACCGGGTGTGGCAAAGGCGGTGCGCAGGTTGTCGGCCACAAGGCGCATCCCCTCCAGGGCGATGCCTTGGCTCATAGGGTGGTAATGGGGCGAACAATAGGCCTCAAGGCAATGCGCAAAGGCATCCATTCCGGTGCCTGCGGTGATCATCCGGGGCATTCCGACGGTCAGTTCCGGGTCACAGATCACCACACGCGGCAGGATTTTCGGGTGGAAGATGATCTTCTTTTCGGCTGTCACGCTGTTGGTTATCACGCTGGCGCGGCCCACCTCGCTGCCGGTGCCGGCGGTTGTCGGCACGGCGACAATCGGGTGGATCGCGTCGGCATCGGCCCGCGTCCACCAATCGCTGATATCCTCGAAATCCCACAGCGGGCGCGTCTGCCCCGCCATGAAGGCCAGAACCTTGCCCAGATCCAGCCCCGAACCGCCGCCAAAGGCCACCACGCCATCATGCCCGCCGGCGCGGTACACGGCCAGCCCGGCGGCAACGTTGGTTTCGTTCGGGTTTGGGTCAACCTCGGCGAACAGGGCAGCATCCAGCCCGCCCTCGACCAGAAGGGCGAGGGTACGCCGGGTGATCTCCATCCCGGCCAGCCCCCGATCGGTGACCAGAAGGGGCCGTTTGATGCCCGCCGCGCGGCAGGCCTCGGCAATTTCCGTGATCCGTCCGGCGCCGAACCGGATGGACGTGGGGTAAGACCAGGTGGCGGTGAGTGTCATCGTGTCAGGCTTTCTTCAGGTGAAAGGATTTCGGCCGGGTCAGCGCCCCATAGGCCAGTTTTGACAGGCCAACGCCGCGCCCGGTATCCTTGCAGCCGGTCCAGCACAGGGCAGGGTCAAGATAATCACAGCGGTTTGCAAAAACCGTGCCGGTTTCCAGCCGCGCGCCAATGGCATTGGCCCGGTCCATGTCAGGTGTCCACAGCGACGCTGTCAGCCCGAACTGGCAATCGTTCATCAGCGCGATCGCCTCGTCATCGCCCGACACCTTCATGATGCCGACAGCGGGGCCGAAGGTTTCGTCCCGCATGATCCGCATGTCATGGGTCACATCCACCAGGATCTGCGGCGCGATATAGGCGCCGCCATCGTCCTGTGGAAACAGCTTGGGGTCGATCAACCCCCGCGCACCCGCTGTGCGCGCCTCGTCCACCTGGGCGCGCACTTCGGCGGCAAAGCGGCGGTGCGCCATTGGCCCCAGGGTGGTGTCGGGGTCCAGCGGATTGCCCAGCCTATAGCCTTCGACGATCGCCACCGCGCGATCCACAAAGTCGGAAAAGTGTTGTTCGTGCACATAAATCCGCTCGATTCCGCAACAGCATTGCCCGGAATTGAACATTGCGCCGTCGATCAGGGTTTCGACCGCCGCGCCGATATCCGCGTCCTCCATCACATAGCCGGGATCTTTGCCGCCCAGTTCGGTGGACACGGCGGTGAAGGTGCCGGCCGCCGCCCGCTCCATCGTGCGGCCCCCCGCCACCGACCCGGTAAAGTTCACGAACCTGAAGGCGCCACCTGCAATCAGGCCGCTGGTCACCTCATGATCGAGAAACACCGCCTGAAACACCTCTTCGGGCACGCCAGCGGAATGAAACGCGCGCGCCATTCTTTCGCCCACCAAAAGGGTCTGGGTGGCATGCTTCAACAGCACCGCGTTGCCCGCGATCAACGCCGGCGCTACGGTGTTGATCGCCGTCATGTACGGATAATTCCACGGTGCAACCACCAGAACCACCCCCTGCGGGCGATGCTCGATCCGCCGCGCAAACCGGTCTGACTCCTCGACCACGATGGGTGCCAGCTCGGCTTCTGCAATGCTGGCCATATAGGTGGCCCGTTCCGAGAACCCGCCGAATTCGCCGCCATAGCGCACCGGGCGCCCCATCTGCCAGGCCAGTTCCGGCACGATCTCTTCGTTCATCGCGCCCACGGCCGCCACCCCGGCCAGAACCAGCGCGGCACGCTCGGCCACCGGGCGGGCGGCCCAGTCGCGCTGGGCCGCGCGGGCGCGGGCGACGGATACGGCGGCCTCGTTGAAGCTCAGCGCCGGACGTTCGGCATAAACCGACCCGTCCACCGGCGAAATACACTGCAACACCCCTGTCATCACGGCTCTCCCGGGGGACATGCCCCCATCTTCGGTTTCACAAATATCCCCAGGGCTCTGGCACAGTCAGCGGGGGGGCAGACAGCCCCCTGCAACGTCTCAGGCCCGCTCGAACCCTCTGGCTATCTCATAATCAGTCACAGCGCGCGCGAAATCCTCAAGTTCCACCTCGGCGCAGCGCACATAGTGGTCGATCACCTCGTCGCCCATGGCCGCTCGCAGCATCGACGAGCAGCGCAAAGCCTCGGTTGCGTCGTGCAGATTGCGGGGAATTTGCGGGACGTCTGCGGCATAGACATCGCCCCGGATCGGCGGCCCGAGGGTCAGGCCGGCCTCAATCCCGGCGATGCCGCTGGCGATCTGCGCCGCGCAGGCGAGGTAGGGGTTGATGTCGGATCCGGGGATACGGCATTCGACCCGCAGGCCTTTCGTGGCCTCGCCGACCAGGCGGAACCCGGCGGTGCGGTTGTCGACGCTCCACACCGTTTTGGTGGGGGCGAAGGTGCCCGCGACAAAGCGTTTGTAACTGTTCACATAGGGCGCCAGAAACACCGTGGTTTCGCCCGCATGGGCAATCAGCCCGGCCATATAGGCGCGCATAGTCGCCGACATGCCCATCTCGGCCGCGGGGTCGTGAAAGGCGTTCGTGCCGTCCTTCCACAGGCTTTGGTGGATATGCGCGGCTGACCCCACCTTGTCGCGGTGCCATTTCGGCAGGAACGTCGCGGCGTGGCCCTGTAGCCAGGCGATGTCCTTGACCGCCTGTTTGGCGATGACATGGTGATCGCAACAGGCCAGCGCCTCGTCATAACGGATGTTCAACTCTTCCTGCCCGGTTTCGGCCTCGCCCTTGGTGTTTTCCACGGGGATGCCTGCGGCGAACAGATGGTTGCGGATCGGGCGCATAACCGCCTCTTCGCGGGTGGTCTGCTGGATGTTGTAATCCTCGTTATAGCCCGAGATCGGCGTCAGGTCGCGGAACCCGCCCTTGCGGATCGTGTCATAGGACTGTTCGAACAGGAAAAATTCCAATTCCGTTGCCATCTTGGCGGTGAATTCCATCGCCTCGAGGCACCGCAGCTGGGTTTTCAGAACCTCGCGCGGGGAATGGGGCACCGGGGCGTGGCTGTGATGGTCCAGCACATCGCACAGCACCATCACCGTGCCTGCCAGCCAGGGCATCGGGCGCAGGGTGGAAAGATCGGGGCGCATGACATAATCGCCATAGCCGTGGCGCCAGGACGTGGCGGCGTATCCGTCAGGCGTGGCCATCTCAAGGTCGGTGGCCAGCAGATAGTTGCAGCAGTGGGTTTCGCTGTGCCCTGACTCAAGAAAGTTGCGCACATGGAACCGCTTGCCCATCAGGCGGCCCTGCATGTCGACAAGGCACACCAGTACGGTGTCGATTGCGCCGGAATCGGCCAGTTCGGAAAGGGTGTCGAGGGTCATTGGGGCCATGGCGGGTTCCTTGGGTGGCAAGGGGCGCGCGGACAGGCCGCGCGCCCGGATATTCACCGAATGTCAGAAAACTGCAAGTTCAGCCATAGCGATAGGGGCGTCCGGCCTTTTCCATGTCGGCATTGTACTGTTTGATGATTTCGACAACCTTTGCCTTGGTCGGGCTTTCGGCGGCGATTTCATCCCAGAACACCCGTGCCGCATCCTCGACCGTCTTCCATTCGGCGTCGGGGATGCTGGTCAGTTGCAGCTTGCTGCCGTTGACGCGCAGCGCCGCCTCGCCGCCCCAATACCACCACTGGCGATAGTAATGCGACTGATCGCAGCAGACCTTGAAAAGTTCCTGCAAATGCGGCGGCAATTCGTTCCAGCGGTCCATATTGGCAAAGAACGACCCGGCCCAGGCGCCCGAGATGTTGTTGGTCAGGAAGTAATTGGTCACATCGGCCCAGCCCACCGTGTAATCCTCGGTGATGCCCGACCAGGCGATCCCGTCCAATTCGCCGGTTTGCATGGCAACTTCGATGTCTTCCCACGGCAGGGTCACCGGCACGACGCCGAACTGTTCCAGGAACCGACCCGCAGTCGGGAAGGTGAACACCCGCTTGCCCTGCAAATCGGCCAGGCTGCGGATCGGCTCCTTGGTGGCGAAATGGCACGGATCCCATGCGCCGGCGCTGATGTGTTTCACCCCGACGGCGGAATATTCTTCGTCCCAGATCTCGTTCAACCCGTACTGGTTGAACAGAACCGGCACATCAAGGCTGTAACGCGATGCGAAGGGGAAATAGCCCCCGAAAACAGTTACTTCGGTGGGCGAGGCCATGCTGTCGTCATCCGATTGCACCGCGTCGATGGTGCCGCGTTGCAGGGCGCGGAACAATTCGCCGGTGGGTACAAGCTGATCGGCATAGAACAGCTCGATCTGCATCTGGTCGCCCGCGATGGCGTTGAACGCCTTGATCGCCGGGTCGATGACATGCTCGGCCAGGGCGGGGCCGGCATAGGTTTGCATCCGCCACGTGATCTTGCCCTGCGCGATGGCGGGCGCAGCGAGGACGGCGGGGGCCACGGCGGCCCCGGCGATGAACTTGCGTCTGGTGGTCATGTGATCTCTCCTATTGGTGAAAGGGGCGCCCCATTCGGGGTCTTTTATTGATTGCCGTAGACATATTCGGGCAGCCACAGCGCGATTTGCGGAAGCGCCATGATAACGGCGAGGGCCAGCACCATGATGCCGACGAACGGCACGATGGACCGATAGATGTCTGACAAGCTTACCTCGTCTGGGGCCATGGCCCGCATCAAAAACAGATTATAGCCGAACGGCGGCGTCATATAGGCAATTTGCGTCGTGATCGTGTAAAGAACCCCGTACCAGATCAGGTTGAACCCCAAGGCATCGACCAGCGGAATATACAGCGGCGCGACGATCACCAGCATGGCGGTGTCGTCGAGGAACGTGCCCATCAGGATGAACGACAACTGCATCAGGATCAGGATCGTCCAGGGCGAAAGGTGCATCTGGTCGGTGAACAGCGCATCAATGGCCTTGACCGCGCCCAGCCCGTCGAACACCGCGCCAAAGCCCAGGGCGGCCAGGATGATCCACATGAACATGCAGGAAATGCCCAGCGTGCTGCGCACCGAATTCTCGAACACCTGCGCCGTCATCCGGCCTTTGAGCACGGCGGCGGCAAAGGCGGTCATCGCGCCGATGGCCGACGCCTCGACAAGGCTGGTCCAGCCGTTGACGAAGGGCACCATCATCGCCGCGAAGATGAACAGCGGCAGAAGGCCCGCGCGCAGCAGGCGGAATTTCTCGGCGCGGCTGATCCGGGCCCGTTCTTCGGGCGCGATCGTCGGGCCAAGGGCGGGGTTCAGCCGACAGCGGATCGCGATATAGGCGATGAACAGGCCCGCCATCAACAGCCCCGGCAGGATGCCGGCCAGCCACAACTGCCCCACGGGTTGGCGCGCGATCATCGCATACAGCACCAGAACCACCGAGGGCGGCACAAGGATGCCCAGCGACGATCCCGCCTGGATCACCCCGGTGACCATGCGTTTGTCATAGCCGCGCTTCAGCAACTCGGGCAGGGCGATGGTGGCGCCGATCGCCATGCCCGCGACCGACAGGCCGTTCATCGCGGAAATCAGCACCATCAACAGGATCGTCCCGATGGCCAGCCCGCCGCGCACCGGGCCCATCCAGACATGGAACATGCGGTACAGATCGTCGGCGATGCGCGATTCCGACAGGATATAGCCCATGAAGATGAACATCGGCAGGGTCAGCAGCGGATACCATTTCATCAGCTTCATCGCCGCCGAGAACGGAATGTCGATGCCCCCTGTTCCGAACAGCACCACGGCGGCAATGGCGGCGACGGCACCGATGGCCCCGAACACCCGCTGCCCGGTCAGCAAAAGCAGCAGCATTGCGCCGAACATCGACAGGGCGATCATGTCTTGTGGCATCAGATGTCGCCCCCCCGCAGGCGGATCACGTCCTTGATCAACTCGGACACCGCCTGCAACAGCATCAGCAGGATGCCACTCACCATGATCGTCTTGATCGGCCAAAGATACGGGCGCCAGGCGGTGGGCGAACGCTCCAACCGGCCGATCTGTTCGCTGCCGCTGATCAGGCCCACGAAGAAGCCGGCATATTCAGTGCCCCAATAACCCAGCGAATAGGCCAGTGACCCCAGGCCGCCGTACAGCAGCACGGCGAGGTAAAACAACAGGAAAACGACGGTAAAACTGTCCACTGCGGCCTTCCTGCGGGGCGACCAAGCGCCATAAAAAAGATCCATCCGCACGTTGCTGCCCATCTGGATCGCGTATGGGCCGCCGAGGATGTAATAGGCGACCATGGCAAACTGGGCCATTTCCAACGTCCAGGACACGGGCAGGAAAAACGTCTTGCTGACCGACGACCACAGCAGGATTCCCACCATGACGAAGATGCCGTACATGATGATGCGCCCGAGGCGGTAATTCACGGCATCCACCACGGCCACGAAACGCCGCGCGGCGGTCATGTGTCGGCCCGCCGAATCCGGGGAAACCGGGCCAAGGCATGCGCCAGGGCATCGGCCAGCGTGTCGGCCATGCGCGCCACGTCGTCGGGCGTTGTCAGCAGATCATTGCGCACCTCGATCATCGCGTTCAGCAGGTTGCGGGGCAGGGCGTGTTTTTCCAGTGTGTACAGCACGCCATCGGTCGGCCCATAGGGCGCATTGGCACGGGACAATTCCGGCAGGCCGGGTGCCGACAGCAGGGCGCGCCCCAGCCGGTCATCGCGCGGCGCGAACAACACGCCGAGGTGCAGATCGCGCGGCTGGCCGTGCCAGACCGGCGTGAAACTGTGCAACGTCAAAAGGGCGGGTTGCGTCATCCGGTCCAGTTGCGCGGTCAGGGCGTCGTGAAACGGATCGTGGATCGCGGCGGCGCGGGCGGCGCGGGCGGCATCGCTCAGCCTTGCGTTGCCCGGAACCTCGATGGTTTCTGACCGGTCGGGGGTCGCGCTGGGCGATTCTGGCGGACGGTTGCAATCGTAGGCCAGGCGCGAAAACCGCCCGGCCACCAGCGGCGCGTCCAGCCGGTCGGACAGCGCGCGCGCCAGATCATAGGCGCCGGGATCCCACACCGCGTGTGACAGCCGGTCATCGGCGGCCAGTCCAAGATCACCCAAGGCCCGCGGAAGGACCGGGCTGGCGTGTTCGCAGACCAAAAGCACAGGCGCCGTGCCCATGCAGCACAGCACCTCGACGGGGGGGCCATCAGCGAAAGAAAGCAGGGCGTTGGAGTGTGTCATTACCTTCGTATTTCAGTTCAAAATGTTTTGCCCTGTCAATCTTGTTTCAATACCTTTGTTGGCACGGCCAGGAACAGGGCACCGAAATGCATGAAATCGGGGCGTCCCTTGACCAGCGGTTGCGCGGCAATCTGGCCGACTTCCCTCTGTCAGAGGGGCCTTTGGTGGCTGCCCTGCCGGACAATGGTCCGGTGCCGGGCGATCCGTAACGGACGTTTTGACACTGGCGCGGCTGGCCGAGGAACGGCAGGCGCAGATCGTGGTGTTCACCGTTCATTGGTGTTCACCCGTGGCGGCGCACGCCGATTATCGTTTTCGTGCCTCGGTCGGGGTGGCGTCAAGCTGGGACAGTACCGTCGCGCTGATGCTGCGAGGCGAAGCGTTGATTGCGCAGGTGCAGGATGCTTTGGGCCAGAACAGCCGTGCGTGGGTCGAATCGTTGGAAAGCATGTTCACCCAAACCCGCCGGTTCCGAAATTTCAACTGAAAACAGCGCAGAATCGACCAAGGATCTAGGATCTGAGCGAATTCTCGCACATGCAGAGAAAAAAACTTGTACCAAAGAAAGTTGGGGGCCTATAGAAAGGGATGTCAGGCTGGGGGTGGTCTGCCGGTGAAACAACAATTCTTGCGCTGGTGCGTTTTTATGTGCGGTTATTTGCGGCCGTTTTATTGCCGTGTCCGTCTTGCCCCAATTTCGGGTGACATCATGAAGTCGATCAACCAATTTTTCCTTAATTTGCCTCGACATCAAAAGCGTGCATTCCTGCTGGGCGTTGACGTGGGCCTGGTGCCTCTGTCTTACGTTTTCACCCTTCTTGTGCAGCAGGAACCAGTGTCGTGGTTGGCCTCTGCGGGGTCGGGTCCGTTGATTATGGGGCTTTTGCTGATTTCGACGGGGCTGATTTCAACCTATCTGGGCGTGCCGAATATCCGCCTGAAATCATATGATACGTCGGGTATCGGCAAGATTGCATTGATGTCGACGCTGATCGCCATTGTCTCGGTGATCCTGCATGAGGTGGCGGATACGCCCCTGTCGGGTGGCAGTTATGTGATGTTCGGCATCGTCTATTTCATCTCCTCCGCCGTCAGCCGCTTTGTTCTGCTTGAGTTGCTTCTGGCGATGTATCGTCGGGCGGCGCCGCGACGCCGGGTGCTGATCTACGGGGCGGGTACGACAGGCACGCAGTTGGCCCGCGCCCTCGCGGCCCACGACAGCATCGAGGCGGTGGCCTTTGTCGATGACAATACCGGGTTGCAAGGCATGTCGATCGGCGGCCTCCCGGTGCTGCGCCCCACCGACATCGCCGCTATTGTTGCTGAAAAACAGGTTGATCGGGTGTTGCTGGCGATGCCCAGTCTGAGCCATCCCAAACAGTTGCAGATTGCGCGCCGCCTGGAAAAAAATGGCCTTGATGTGCAGGCTCTGCCCAGCTTTGCCCAGCTGATCGGTGAAGAACAAACACTGCTGGAAAAGCTGGTGCCGATTTCAGCGGCACAGCTTCTTGGTCGCAAGGCGCATGACCGGACGCTGGATTTTGGTTGCTCCCATATCGTCGGAAACACCGTTCTGGTCAGTGGCGGTGGCGGCTCGATCGGGTCCGAACTGTGCCGTCAGGTTCTTGGATGCAAGCCGGCAAAACTGGTGGTGTTCGACATCAGCGAATACGCCCTTTACGAGGTTGAACGCATGTTGCGGCCTCTGGCGGTTGACGCCGGGGCCGAGCTTGTCTGTGTTCTGGGGTCGGTCACCGAGGCGCGGCTGGTGCGGCGGGTCTTGCAGGAACACCGCGTCGATCTGGTGTTGCACGCTGCCGCCTACAAACATGTGCCGCTGGTCGAGCAGAACCCGCTTGTCGGTCTGGCCAACAATGTGCTGGGCACCTGGACGCTGGCGCGTGAAGCCCGCGAGGCCGGTGTGAAACGGTTCATCCTGATCTCGTCCGACAAGGCGGTGCGCCCGACCAATGTCATGGGGGCGTCAAAGCGTATGGCCGAGTTCGTGATTCAGGATCTTGCTGACCGCTCGCCCGGTACCGTGTTTTCCATGGTACGATTCGGCAACGTGCTGGGCTCGTCCGGTTCGGTGGTGCCACTGTTTCAGGAACAAATCGCCCGTGGTGGCCCGGTAACGGTAACACACCGCGATGTGACGCGGTTCTTCATGACAACGGAAGAGGCGGTCAGCCTTGTTCTGATGGCCGGGTCCTTTGCCCGCGGAGGCGAGGTTTTCGTGCTGGACATGGGCAGGTCGCGCCGGATCTGGGACATGGCGCGGCAGGTGATCGAAGATGCGGGATATACAGTGCGCGATGACATGAATCCGGATGGCGACATCGAAATCGAGGACATCGGCCTGCGCCCCGGAGAAAAGCTGCACGAAGAACTGCTGATCGGCGAAGGACACGCCACAACCGCCCACGAAAAGATATTTGCCGCCCATGAGGCAAAGCTGTCCGAGATCGAGGTGGCATCGGCGATCCGTGCGTTGCGCGAAGCCCTGGCCGCCGGCAACGACAAGGCTGCGTTGGCCGTCGCCGAACGCTATGTCGAAGGCTATCGCTGGGCACCCCGGCAAGCCGCCGGCGGTGCGGGCTGAGCGGGCGTTGGAAATTGGCCACAACAGGCCCGCAATCCGGCTTTTGGTCGAGTGCGGGTTTGCAAAGGGCAAAGTGTTGGCGCTATGTGACCGCTGGGTCTTGCGATAGCGATCCGTATCAGTTGGGGTCGAGTGTGAGTAGAACAGCAAAAGCGAATCGCGCGACCATCGGCTTGGCAGGGTTTGTTTTTGCCTTGGGCGCTTTGGCAGGGGGTGCTGTAGCCCAAGATATCCCCCGCGAAGTTGCGGTGCGCCCAATGATGAACTTTTACGGCGTCACAGGCACGATAGACACGCCGTCGGCCCTGTCACAGCCAGATGGCCAGTTGTCGACAACTGTCAGCCATTTTGCCGGGATGACCCGCACCACCCTGACCTTTCAAATCCTGCCGCGGGTCGAGGGCAGCTTTCGCTATATCAAATCGGCCGACCTGAATTTTGGCGGTTTCCGCGACTACTATGACCGCAGCTTCGATATTTCGCTGCGGATTTTCAATGAAACCCGCTATTTTCCGGCAGTCAAGATCGGTTTGCAGGATTTCATCGGCACCGGCCTGTGGTCGGCGGAATATATTGTTGCCACGAAAAGCTTTGGTGACCGCGTGACGGTGACTGGTGGTCTTGGTTGGGGGCGCCTGGCGACGGCGAACGATCTCGGGTCACCTTTTGGGGCGCGTCCCGCTTCGGTGGTGGGCAAGACAGGCGGCACAGCGAATTATAACCAGTGGTTCCGCGGCCCCGCGGCCCCTTTTGCTGGTGTCAGCTTTCGGGCGACGGACAAGCTGACGCTTTTGGCGGAATATTCGTCCGACGCGTATCTGGCCGAAACCGGAAATATCGCGCGGCCCACTTCGGCAATCCTTGACCGCAAGTCGTCGCTGAACTTTGGCGTGAACTATCGCATAAACAGCGCCGTGGATGTCGGCGCCTATTACATGTACGGCTCGACCCTCGGGTTGAACGTCAACGTGTCGCTGAACCCTTACAATCCGCCTGTGCGAGGCAGTTCCGGTCTGGCGCCCCAACCGGTAACGCTTCGCCCCGGCCGCGCACAAAACGCCGCGGCCTGGGAAAAGGAATGGGCGCTGGACGGCGATTCCAATGCGCGATTGTTGGCGGCGCTGCACCGCCAGTTGGAGCCTCAGGGCATCATCGTTGATTCACTGTCGGCCAGTGCTGATGCGGTTCAGGTGCGGGTGCGTACCGGCCAGTACGACAACGGCGCACAGATGCTGGGCCGGGTGATGCGCAGCTTGACGGCGGTGATGCCCGCCTCGGTTGAAACCTTCCGGATTGTTCCGGTGGTCAACGGGCTGGCCGCCTCTACCGTTACGGTGCGCCGTTCAGACATCGAGGCGCTTGAACATTCCCCCGATGGCGAGGCCCAGCTTTTGGCGGTCACCGGATTTTCAGCCGCGCCGGGCAGGCCCGGACCAGGGGCGGCGCTGAATTCAGATTTCTTTCCCCGGTTCACGTGGTCGCTTGGCCCGTATATCCGGCAAAGCTATTTTGATCCGCAGAACCCGTTTCGCATTGAAACAGGTGCGCGCCTGAGTGCGGCCTATGAACCGATGCCCGGTTTTGTTCTGTCAGGCAGTGTGACGAAACGGGCCTATGGCAATATTCACACATCAACGCGGATCCCCAGCAGCAAACTGCCTCCGGTGCGGACCAGTACGTTGTATTACGACCGGCAGGGGGATCCTACGCTGGAACGGTTGACGGCGGCTTATTACTTCCAGCCCGGAACAAACCTGTATGGCCGGGTGACCGTTGGCTATCTTGAACGGATGTTTGGCGGCGTCTCTGCCGAAGTGCTGTGGCGCCCCGTTGGCAGCCGTCTGGCCCTTGGGGGTGAGTTGAACTATGCGCGGCAGCGCGCTTTCGACGGTGGCTTCGGCTTTCGCGACTATGATGTCGTGACCGGGCATGTTTCGGCCTATTATCAGATGAAAAATGGGTTTCACGCGCAACTTGACGTCGGGCAATATCTGGCCGGCGATGTCGGTGCGACGCTGGGCATCGACCGTGAATTCAGGAACGGCTGGAAGGTTGGCGCATTTGCGACGATGACAGACGTTTCTGCGTCTGATTTCGGCGAGGGTTCGTTCGACAAGGGTATCCGCGTTTCCATTCCGGTGGCGTGGTTCCTTGGTACACCAAATACCTATAAACTGGGTACAACGCTGCGCCCGATCACCCGGGACGGCGGCGCGCGGTTGTCGGTTGAGGGGCGCCTTTATGAACGGGTGCGCCAATATCACCGCCCAACCTTGGAAGACAAATGGGGGCGGGTCTGGCAATGAACAGGAACATGGGTGCCTTGGGCCGCCGATCCATTGTGCTGTGTGCGCTGGCCCTGTTGGCCGGGTGCGGCAGCGAGCAGCAGCGCAATGGTTTATTTGAGATCGGCCGCAGCGTGACCCGCCTGGTTGGCGATGCCGGGGCGCGCAGCGGTGTACTGGGGGCCGAAAACCTGACGGCGACAGATGCCCAGTTGCGCCGCTCTGGCCGCCCACTGATCAAGGTGACGCGCGCCGATCTGGGGTTGGGCGCGGCGTTGAGCATGGCCGACAACAAGGGGTCGGCCGTGATCTGGCGCTCGGCCGATGGCAATACGGTGACGCTGTTCAACGGCCTGCTGATTGCAACACGGGGGTTTGGCAACGATCTGGCTTCGGCCAAGGTGCCCAGCGTGCGTGCCGGAACCGGCGACGTGCTGCGCGAACATTATTATCTTGGCGGTGACGAGGTGATGCGCCGTCATGCCTTTTTCTGCGATTTCCGTGACGGCGGGCGGCAGGCACTGAACCTTTTGGGCGTGACATTTGACACTGATCTTGTGGTTGAAACCTGCACTGGCGACATCGACAGTTTTGAAAATCGCTATTGGTTCAACGATCAGGGTGGCATCTTGAAATCGGTGCAATGGGCCAGCCCGGAAATCGGCGCGCTGGTCATTGAATATGTGCCACGCGATGCTGGTGCGGCACCGTTTATTCAGCAGGCGCGCGGCCCCGATGGGGTGGTGGTCATTTCGGGATCACTCGACTGAACGTCTGCCCGATCAGCTTTAAGTCAAAACACAGCGACTGGTTGCGCTGATAAATGAGGTCAAGCTCGGCCTTGCGCGGCACACAGCGGGTTGTGTAAACCCTGTCGGTTTCTTCCGGCGTGGTGCAGGTGGCCAACAGCCGCTCTTCGGTACGGTGATACCGCAGACTGGCCAGTCCGGTAACTCCGGGGCGCGATTTCAGCACCTTCCCATAGCATTCGGGAAACCGTTCGACATATTCGCGCAGCGGCGGGCGCGGCCCGACAAAGCTGATGTCGCCGCGCAGGATGTTGTACAGTTGCGGCAATTCATCCGCACGGGTGCGCCGCAGGAACCGGCCGAACGGGGTGATCCGGCTGTTCTTGTCGCCGCCGGAAACGCCGGTTTCGGCCCCGGTGTTGACGGTCATCGTGCGCAACTTCCACAACGTGAACGCCTTATCCGGGGTTTTCATCCGCTCGGACGGATAAAACAGCGGCCGGCCCGTGGTGAACAGCATCACCAGAAGCACGACCAACAGGATCGGCCCCAGCCACAAGAGCATCACAAACACGGTCACAAGATCAAAGGCGCGTTTCTGCGGGGTCATGGCTGGACAGTGTCCTGTGTCACTTCGTTTATCAAGGCAGAGGCGCAGCCGCTGTCGGACGGCAAGGGGCACAGCGTTGCAAGACGCGCTGTATCAAGATGCACGGTGGCGATGGCATTTTCGGGTGCATCCTGCCAATGCCATCGACGGCCGAGGGCAGTCAGAATATCGGCCATCGCCGTAGGCCGGGGCGCTGCGACGTTCAACAGTGCGGGCAGCCTGGCCCCTCCGGCCGCCCGCGCGCAGAGCCGGGCCAGAACCCGCGCCAGGCTGCGTGGCCCGACAAAGCTGCGCACCGGACCGGCGCCATTGGCGAATCGGTGCAATGGCAAGCTGTCGGGGTTGGGTCGGGCGGCGGAATCAAAAGGTTCGCCCGCGCCAGCGACATTGGCAAGACGAAGGATCGTCAGGTCTGGCGCCCGCAGGTCAAGCAGGGCCCGCTCCATTGCCAGTTTGGCTGCGCCGTAAGCGCCACCAGGAGTGGGGTCGGTGATTTCCGCCACAGGCAAAGGTCCGGGGTCACCGTAAACCGCTGCGGAAGATAGGTAAAAGCTGTGTGTCACGCCCCAGGCCCGCGCCGCGCGGTGGGCGGCCAGGGCCAACGCGCGATTCTGCTCCAGCGGCCCGCCACCTTTCGGGGTGACCCCGGCAAAACAGACCATGACGACCGGTCCCGCCACTTGCGGCAAGGAAGGCGGCGCTTCGTCCATGTTCCACGTCAAATCCGTACCGTTCCGTGCGAGTTTGAGCAGATTTTCGCCACCGCCGGGGGGCTTTGGCCAATATCCGGCGACACGTCGCGCTACACGGCTGTTCGCACCCAGAAAAACTGTGGAAAAAGGCATTGTGTGGCTGTCGGGATATTGCATTCTAAGCTAACACTCGTCACGGGGCGCAGGGCGTGCCCATGTTGTTCTATCAAAGTGGCCCTGCAACCGCCACCAAGATGTGACTGGAGAAAAGATGACCAAGCTGCGCACATCTCTTGTGATGTCCCTCAGTGTCTTGGCGGTGATGACGGGCTGCAGCAACCTTCCCCAAGGCGCGGCCTTGCGGGCCGACATCACCGAAAACACCGATTCGCTTGAAAGCGACATCGCCTTTTATCCTGTCACCAAGGCCCTTCTTCCGGCTGTTGCCGCCTGGCCCGAGATCAATCCCGAACGCTTCTCCGGTTGGCCGACGGCACGGCAGGGCTCACTGGGCCAGATCATTGCACCGGGTGATCGGTTGTCGGTCAAGATCTGGGATAATCAGGACAATTCTTTGTTGTTGTCCGCCGGTGCCCGTGTGGCCGACCTCGGCCCGATGGTCGTTTCGCCCACGGGCCGGATCTTTGTGCCCTATGTGGGCGATGTTCGGGTGGCGGGTATGGGCCCTGATCGGGCCCGCAGCGTCGTGCAGTCCGAACTCGAAGCGATTTCGCCATCGGCGCAGGTGCAGTTGGCAATGGCACCGGGGCGACAGAACACAGTTGATCTGGTCAGCGGCGTGGCCAAGCCGGGCAGCTATCCGATGGACGACCGAAACCTGTCGGTTCTGTCGTTGATCAGCCAGGGCGGTGGCGTGCCCAACAGCCTGCGCAACCCCCGCGTGAAATTGCAGCGCGGTCAGCAAACCTACATGACCACGGTCGAGCAGCTGTACAACGATCCCCGAATGGACTCGGTTTTGAACGGCGGCGACAAGGTGATTGTCGAAGAGGACAAACGTTACTTCCTGTCGCTGGGGGCGGCGGGCAAGGAGGAGATCGTGTTTTTCGAGCGTGACAAGATCACTGCGCTTGAGGCAATTTCAATGATCGGCGGCATCACAGATACCCGCGCCGATGCCAAGGGTATCCTTGTTTTGCGCGAATACCCCCGCGAGGCGGTGTCGGCCGGGGCCCGTGGCCCGCGCGGTCAGCGTGTGGTCTTCGCGATCGACATGACCAGCGCCGATGGCTTGTTCAGCGCCAAGAACCTTGAAATTCAGCCGGGCGATGTTGTTTTGGCCACTGAAAACCCGGTGACCCGTGTCCAAACGGTTGTTGCGCTGATCGGGGCGGGCTTTGGTCTGTTGAACGCAGCGTCCAACATCTGACCGCCGTCTGGCGCGCGGACATTACGCCACGGCCCGCGCGGCCAGAACGCCCAGCCAGACACTGACGCCCGTCAGAACCGTGCCCCACAGCCCGTCGGTGACCACCTGTTGCAGCGACCAGTCGCGCATCACGGCATAAGAGGTGAATTCATAGGTGCCATAGGCCAGCGCGCCCAGCACCGCGCCATTCACCAAAGCCTGCACCGGGGCGCCGTCGCGCAGCGCGGGAACCGAAACAAGGTAGACCGCCCCGGCGACATAGAACAGATAGAACACCACGGCTGCGCCCATCCGGGGTGTTTCCAGGATCGCGTCCCCGAGGTGTTTCACGAACAGCGGCTTCATCACTGTCCGCAGCATGACCGCATCAGCGGCCAGAAACACAACTGAGGTTACGATATAGGCTGTAAGGATCTGCAACATGGCGGCGCTCCGGTCAGGATATGACAGGTATACGCGCCGCCCGCCGGATTGGTTTCATCATTCCAGCAACGCCGCCTGAACGCCGCTGTCCCAGCCCAGATACAGCTTGTCCTCGGTGCGGATCACCGGACGTTTCATCAGCGCGGGATGTTGTGCCAGCTGATCTTCGGGGTCCGACGCCTTCATCCAGTCGGACAATCCGCGATAGGTGGTCGAGGCGCGGTTGATCAGCCGGTCACCGAAGGCCAGCAGCAATTCGTCCCATTGCGCAGGCGTCAGGGGATCGGCGCGCACGTCATGGAAGGTCACGTCGTGACCTGCCGCCGCCAGATCTTTCATGGCGCGTTTGCAGGTGTCGCAGGTGGGAATGCCGTAAAGCGTTACGTCGGTCATTTCGGGGGCCATTGTTGGTTATTTTGATCTGATCATGGCCTAAGTCGCGGCACCTGTCACGCCCCGCGTGGCGCATCCGTTCGGACGCGCAGATATTCGTGCAACACGCAGGCCGGGTCGGCATCGCGCAACGCTGTCTTGCCCGTCAAATGCCAGTCGACGCCCTCAAAGGGCGGGAAAAACGTATCGGCGCCGGGCACATCCACCGCCACTTCGGTGATCAACAGGCGATCGGCATGGGGCAACAGGCCACCATAGATCGCCGCACCACCAATGCCATAAATCCGCCTGTGTCCGGCGGTTTGGGCATGGGCGATGGCCTGCGCCAGATCGCGGCAGACCACCGGCGCATCGTGATCCTGCGAGCTGACCACGATGTTCAGACGGTTTTTCAATGGCTTGAACGGCAGGCTTTGCCATGTCTTGCGGCCCATGATGACAGCACCGCCCATGGTTTCGCGTTGGAAAAAGGCCAAATCCTCGGGGGCGCGCCAAGGGATCGTGCCATCTTTGCCGATGGCACCGTTGCGCGCCCGTGCCACAATCACCGTGATCATCAGACTATCGCCGCAGCGTCTGGGTGTTGCGTGACTTCTGGCCGGAAATAGTAGATCGGCGGCACCTTGCACCGGATGGGTGCCTGCGGCGACGGTTCAGCCGTGCCGGCAACATGCCCCTGCAACATGTACATCAACCGCACGGGCGACGTGACGTTGAACGATTTTGCGGTCAACTTTGGAAAAGCTGTTTGTGCCGTGATGCACCGCAGACCTCGCGCAGGTGTCAGTGTGAAAGTCGTCATATTCTCTTGTCCCGTCACCCGACATTTGGCATGGCCGCTGCCGCCGCACATCCGATTTCTACGCTGATTGGCGCGGGTTGGACAACCCGGCGAACAGCACCAGAACCACTGCGGGCCACTTACTGACCAACAAGCAGCCGCACGGGCCACAGCGTGATGGCGGGCACATAAGTGATGATCATCAGCGCCCCAAAGACCGTCAAAACGAACCAGAGCAGTTGTGGAATGATTTTTTCGACCGAGATATTTGCCACGGCGCAAGCCGCGAACAGGTTCACGCCCAACGGTGGCGTAATCATTCCCAAAGCGAGGTTGACCACGATGATCAGTCCGAAATGCACCGGATCAACCCCATAGGCCACGGCGATCGGTGTCAGGATCGGGGCAAGAACAAGGATTGCCGCCGACGTTTCGATGAACATCCCCACGATCAGCAGCATGATGTTGACCGCCAGCAAAAACAGGATCCGGCTTTCGAACATATCCTTGAACCATCCTGCGATCTCGTTTGGAAGGCCGGATCGGGCAATCAGAAAGGAAAACAATGCCGCCGCCGAAATGATGATCATGATGGCGCTGGTCGAAATGACGGTCTGTTTCAGGATATTCGGCAGATCGGAAAACTTCAGTTCACGATAGATCAACAGCCCGACGACAAGTGCCGCAGCCACAGCCGCCGCAGATGCCTCGGTCGGTGTGAATATGCCGCTGTAGATGCCGCCGAGAATCACGAATGGAACGATCAACGCGGGCAAGGCCGCCACGAAGGCGCTGCCAACGCTTGAGCGGCCTTCGCCGTCTTCCTTGCCGATTCCGCGCAATTTGCAGATGATGAGGACAAGAGCCATGAGAGAACCGGCAACAAGGATACCCGGACCAATCCCCGCGATGAACAATTGCCCGATCGACGTATCGGTGGCCACGCCGTAGAGGATCAACGGGATCGAAGGTGGAATAAGCACGCCCAGTTCGGCCGAGCTGGCCTGGATCGAAGCGGCGAGGGGGGTCGGATAGCCATGCCGCACCATGGCCGGGATAAGGATCGCGCCAATCGCAAAGGTGGTGGCGACGCTGGACCCGGACACCGAGGCGAACATCATGCAGGTCAGCACACAGGTACAGGCCAGCCCGCCCTGAATGCCCCCGACAATGGATTTTGCCAGTTCCACCAATCGCAGCGAAATGCCGCCTTTCGACATCAGGTTTCCGGCCAGAATGAACAGCGGGATCGCCATCAGCGGAAAGCTGTCGATGCCGGTGAACATGCGCTGCGCCACCAGCAAAAGCGGCAGGCGCCCCTGAAATTCAATCCCGATGACCGAGGCAAGACCGATTGCAACGGCAATCGGAACACCCAGCAAAAAAAAGATCGCCAGAGAAAGGCCCAGAGCAGTGTTCATAGAGGCGCCTCCGGGGTGGGCTGTGCATTTTTCCACTCACCACTCACGCTGCGCAGCAGACAGGCGAGGATCGCGATGATCGCAAAGACCGCGCCAACCGGCAAGGCGGCATAAGCCCAGGCTATGGAAATCTCCAGCGCCGCCAGCTTTTGATTGATCACGCGCAGCGTCATCGACCACCCCTGCCAAAACAGGATCGCAAAGAAAACGGCCGACAGGATATTGGCAATGACATGCAGCGTCAGACCAAGGCGCGGTGGCAACATCTGTTGAACGATCTCTACAGAGATCATCGCGCCATGGCGAAAGGCCGGTGCCACACCAAGAAACACCGACCACACCATTGCGGCGCGGGTTATCACCTCGGACCATGTCGATGGGGTGCCAAAGACGAACCGCGTGATCACCTGAAACAGGGCAAGGGACGCGGCCAAGATCAGAAAGATGATCGACAGCCGCAAGGCAAGACCGGTGGTCATATCTTCAAGCTTGAGGAAAAGCCGCATGTTACCGCCAGACTGGTATGAGAAAGTCGGCGCAGCGACTGCGCCGACCGATGCCATGTGGTTTCAGGACAGGATTATTTGACGGCTTGGATCCGCTCGACCATCTCGGTTCCATACTGATCAGTATAGACCGCATAAGACGCCTTGGCGAGTTCGGCAAACGGTGCCTTGTCGATGTCGGTGATCACCTCCATCCCGTTTTCACGCATCAGCGCGACGCCGGTTTCCTCAAGCCGGTTCACCTCGGCGCGGGTCGCGGCGACACTGGCCTTGGCCGCCTCATAGAACCACCCGCGCTCTTCTTCGCTCAGCCCGTCCATCAGGATCGGCGAGGCCAGCACGATGGCGGGCGAATAGACATGCCCGGTCAACGAGACATACTTTTGCACTTCCCAGAATTTCGACGCCGTGATCACCGTCACCGGGTTTTCCTGGCCATCGACAACACCCTGCTGCAAGGCCGCGAACAGTTCGGGAAAGGCCATCGGGGTTGGTGCCGCACCCATTCTGCTGAAAGCCTGCATGTGAACCTGATTTTCCATCGTCCGCAGTTTCAGCCCGTCCAGGTCTGCCGGTGTGCGCACCGCGTGTTGCGAATTGGTGACATGGCGGAACCCGTTTTCGGACCAGGCAAGCCCGACAAGCTGGTTCTCGTCGATCTTGGCAAGAAGCTCTTTGCCGATTTCGCCGTCCAGCGTGGCGCGGGCATGTTCATAGTCCCGGAACAGGAACGGCAGATCAAGCGCATAAACCTCGGGCACGAAGTTGCCCAGGGGCCCTGACGACGTGATGACAAGATCAAGCGAGCCGATCTGAAGCCCCTCGATCATGTCGCGTTCGCCGCCAAGCTGGCCCGAGGGCGCAATTTCGCCGGTAAAGGCGCCATCGGAAAGTTCCTCAAGGGTTTTCAAAAAGGCCTGCGCCCCGACCCCGTAGTGCGATGTTGTCGTTGTGGCGATGCCCAACACCAGTTTCTGTTGGGCATCAGCGGCCGTAACCATCAAGGTCGCGGCAAACAGTCCAGTAAGGATATGTTTCATTTTTGGTTTCCTCCCGTTCGATTTTTCAGTCTTCATCACGTTCGTTCGAAGGCGCACGGCGGTGAGGGGGCTAATCCCTGCGGTTCGAAATTTGAACCCGCTGGAAATGATTTACACGGTCCGCTCACCGATCGTTGCGCGTTTGATCGTCCTCCCGCCGCGAAACTTGCACTGGGGCAATGCGATGTCAATCAAAGGCTCGGGACACAGCGCCAACCAAGGCTCGGCTGGTCTGACCGTCTGAATCAGCGGCTGTCCGGGTGATCAAGCCGGCACAGCCATTGCGCACGTTGCGCCCCTGGCAATCAACACCGCTGGCCAGATGGGTCGGTCACACGGTCAGTTCCACGGCTGTTGACGCTGGCAACCTCGCCGATCCCTCAGGCCAACTGGAATATCGCTTGAAACAGGGATGTTATAACGGCAACCGACACCAGAACCTGGCCGATACGGAAACTTCGCTGAAACCAGAACCTGGCGCGCTTGGGAATTCCCGGTGCCATGTCCTTCGGTGGAGCAAACCGATGATCCATACCAGGCCGATCCCGGAGAATATTGTCCGGGACGATACAACGACAGATGTCATTCGCGGGGGGCGCGGCGACGATCACCTCATTCATCACCGCAGTTCCGATGTGCAGGGGGATGCCGGCACCGACCTTGCTTCTTTTGGCGGGGACGACATCCTTGAAGGATCGGTGCCCAGCGGTGGCCAGATCCACATGTTTGGGTCGAAAGGCGATGATTGGCTGATCTTTGACGTCACCAAGATCGCCGATGCGATCGGGACGCAGGGCCATCACGGCTATGGTGGGCATGGTCAGGATACCTTCCAGTTCCGGAATATCGAACAGAACGATGCCCCCATCCTGGGCCGTCTTGATGATTTCGACCCAACATCGGATCGCATCCTGATCGAGGATACGGAAATTGACCTGACCGATCTGCCGCTCAGCGTCACACTTCCGGGCGGGCGGGCGGTCAACGTGCGGGTCATCGCGGCCGAACATCCGGAATTCAGCGCCGAAGATCTGGGCAGTCAGCACTTTCTCGCCATCGGGAATGATATTTTCTATGCCCTGGAAGGCGCGCGCGATGTTGCGAACGGAAACACCGGCCTGACCGGCGAAGAGCGCCACTTTCTGCACCCGGATGCCCTGGAAACGCTGCGGTCGGCGCAGACCGTCCAGTACGAGAACCCCACGAATTTTGTTCCGCGCGCATTCTATGAACACCGGGAAGATGAACTGAACCTGAACTGGAACCCGGACGGCGCAGAGGTGTCTGCCGCAACCGGCGACAAGGAAGCGGTTCACATGTTTGGCGGAAAAAGCGACACGGGCAATCTCAGCCCGACCGGCAAGCAAGCAATGCGCGGCAGCGACGGCGATGATGTGATTGACGGCAATTCCGGCAATGACACGATTTCCGGCGAGCAGGGAAATGACCTGATCGCCGGCGGCATCGACAATGATGTCGTTCAGGGTGGGTCTGGGGATGACATGATCTGGGGCGGCGATGGCGATGACCTGGCCCACGGCGGAAGCGGCGATGATTATCTTGCCGGTGGTCGGGGCGATGATTTTCTTTCCGGGGGCGAAGGAAATGACACGCTGTTCGGGGGCGAAGGTAACGACACTCTTGTCGGGGGTGGTGGCGAAGATGCGATCAACCGGTTCCATTTCTACGACGATGGCGGTCAGGATATCATCATCGACTTCAAGGTCGGCGTGGACAGGATCACACTTCAGGATGACATAGATCCGCTGAGCGTCGAGCTTTACGAGAACGAGGATGGCAACACGGTTCTGAACTACGGTCAGACCGGCGCCGTCGAGTTGCGCGGTGTTGCCTTGGAGACGTTCCAGGATGCGGCACAGATCAGGGCGGAACAAGACAACCCGGTCGTCACGATCACCCCCGACCCCGAGGAAGAGATGCTTCGGGAATTTCGGATCGAAACCGGGTATTACGGCGATGCCGCGCCGCCAGACCTGTTGGTCGAGGGGGTTCGGTATGGCGACAGCGCGTTCCAAGAGGCCGCAGCCGGCGGTTACACCTATGTCTCCGCGCGCGATGGTGATGATGGCCGTGATGACGGCGATGATCCTGACACGGGCGATGGCCCCGTTGGCCAAGATGAACAGCAAGACGGCTTGCCGGTTCCGCCCCCTGAACCCCCCCCGAGCGATGAGGACGAGGACAGCCCCGATGAAGAAGATCAAGAGGGCGATCAGGGAACATGCTTTGTTGCGACCGCCGCCTATGGCAACCCCTGGCACCCGGATGTGGTGTTCTTGCGCGCCTTCCGGGATCAATGGTTGGTGCATCGTGCCTGGGGGCGCTGCTTTGTCGCTTTTTATTGGCGGGTTGGTCCGAAAATGGCTGGCCCTGTGCGGCGCAATCCGCTGCTTGCACGCCCTTCAAAGATGCTGATCGGCGGGATCGTCCGCATCCTGCGACGGGTCTGGATCTGAAAAGGCCCGCGCCCCCGAATCGCAGGCCGCCGGAAATCGAAATATCGATCAGACCGAGACAAAAGAGGCGCGGCCAAGCCGCGCCCCTTCAGATTGAAAGCGGCAGGTTTGGCCTGCCGATCCAAAGGCCAATGCCTATTGCGCGGCAGCACGGGCGGCTTCCAGCCAGCCGTCCACCGTGGCGCGGTTGTCTTTGATCCAGGCGGCGGCCTGGGCTTGGATGTCGTTGTCGCCAGCGTTCATCGCGGCGTTCTGAGCGAAAACGGCAGTCAGCGGGATGCTGGCCTGTTCCAGCAGTGCGCGCACAGCCGGGTTGTCGTTCAGAAACGCGGTGTTCACGACCGGCACGATGTCGCTGGCGGGAAAGCCAAGGGTGCAGGGATCACTGACACAGCCTTCGACACCGGCCATCGTGGCCGAATCGGCCATGCCCATCAGCGCCTCGGGAAGATCGACGCGCGGCACCTCGATCCAAACCACATCCTTGCCGGGGACCAGTTCATTCACTGTCCAGTTCGGCGTCCAAGTGTAGAACAGGATCGATTCGCCTGCGCCATAGGAGGCCACCGCATCGGCCATCGAGGCGGAATAACCGGCCTTGATCGGGTTGATGTGGTCACGCAGGCCATAGGCATCGAGGTGGTGCTCGATGTTGATCTCACAGCCCCAGCCCGGCGGGCAGGCGACCAGATCGGCCTTGCCGTCGCCGTTGCGATCAAAGGCTTCCTTCACCTCGTCGCGCTTGAAATCGTCCAGCGTCTTGATGCCGAACTTGTCGGCGCTGGCCTTGTCGACCAGATACCCTTCCAACGCGCCACCCGTGGCAACGGCGCCGACGATTTCGGCGCTGCCCTCGAACGAGTCGCGATAGGTGTTGTGCAACGGGAACCACCCATCGACCCACATCGTCACATCGCCATATCCGACCGACTGATAGAAGATCGGGTTGTCCAGGGTCATCGTGTTGCCCAGATTGTACCCCAGTTCCTCAAGCAACTGAACATAGATCTCGGTGTGGAACCAACCCGTGTCCCAAGTGGGCTGGGCCATTATGATCGTCGTGCCCGCGCCGGGGGTATCTTGGGCAACTGCGCCGGTGGTGGCGGCAACGCCGATGAATGCTGCGGTCCCGAGGGAAAGAGCGGTTTTCGTTTGAATGATCATTATTTTTGATCCTTTCGTCGAGGCGGCACTGAATGCCGCGTGAGCGACGGCGCATTGGCACCGTCGTGGAGTGGATTCAGGGTTTCGCCGCCGGCACCGGGACCGGCGCGGCACCCTTGCCCCGCAGGGTTCGCGCCAGCACCTGACGCAGGGATACGGTGCGCACCGTGCTGCCCTCGCCAAGCCCCTGGGTGATGCGATCCAGCACGATGGCCAGGATCACGATGCCGACGCCGCCGGCGGTTGCGCCGCCCACGTCAAGCCGGCCCAGACCGGTGTTGACGATCAAGCCAAGGCCCCCGGCGCCGATCAGGGCGGCAATCACCACCATTGACAGCGCCAGCATCAGCGTCTGGTTAAGACCGGCCAGAATGGTGCGCAGGGCCAACGGGATTTGCAGATCCCACAGCATTTGCCATTCGGTCGAGCCAAAGGCGCGCGCGGCTTCGGTCAGATCGGCCCGCACGTTGCGGATGCCCAGATTGGTCAGGCGCACCATCGGCGGAATCGCAAAGATGATCGTCGCAATGATGCCCGGTGCCATGCCGACGCCAAACAGCATCACGATGGGCACCAGATAAACGAAGGACGGGATCGTCTGCATGATGTCGAGAACAGGTCGCGTGATCCTCCAGAACGTGTCGCTGCGCGCGGCCAGAATGCCCAGCGGCAGACCGATGACGGCGCAGAACAGAACCGAGGTTAGGATCATCGCAAGGGTCGTCATGGTTTCGGGCCAAAGGCCGATCATATCGATGAAGGCGAACCCGATCAGGGTGAAGATTGCGATGCCGCGCCCGGCCCAGCGCCAGGCGGCCAAGCCAAAGACCGCAGTGGTCAGGATCATCGGCACGAACAGCAGGAAAGCGTTCAGGTTATTCAGGACAATTGTCACCGGCACCTGGGCGGCGCGAAAGAACGGCCTGAAATTCGGCACCAGCCAACCGCGGACAAAGGCATTGATCCAGTCGTCGAACGGGATCGTGGCAATATCGGCAGGACTGATCATGCGGCACCCTCCTTGATGCGGCTTGCGCTCTGGTTTGTATCCGGCCCGCCGGGGGTGGGCCCTTCCGCGCTGTCACTGCCGAGCTGCGCCAGCACCGCCTGGGTTTCGACAACGCCCAGCAGACGGTTGTCGTCGTCGGTCACGGCAATCGGCAGGCCAGCGCCAGCCGGGCCATACAATTCGTGCAGATAGGTGCCTTCGTCCACCGCCGTGAAATCGGTGATCAGCGATGCCCCAAGGGCATCATCGCCCGGCCCGTCGCGGTGCAGCGCCGCCGACACATCGCGGTGCGTCACAACACCCGACACGGTGTCGCCATCCAGCACATAAAGCGCGTCGAGCTGGGCATCTTCCATCCGGCGCAGCGCCACATGGGCGCTGTCGGTGTGCAGTTGCGCGGTCACCGGATCGGTTGAGACATCGCCAGCGGTAAACACCCGCCCGCGATCAATATCGGCCATGAAAGCCTGCACATAATCGTCGGCGGGCCGGCCGACGATCTCTTGTGCGGTGCCGACTTGCACAAAGCGGCCATCCTTCATGATGGCGATCTTGTCGCCCAGCAACAGCGCCTCGTTCAGATCGTGGGTAATGAACACAATCGTCTTTTTCAGCGTCTTTTGAAGCTCAAGCAGTTCGTCCTGCATTTCGCGGCGGATCAGCGGATCCAGCGCGCCAAAGGGTTCGTCCATCAGCAACACCTGCGGGTCCGACGCCAGCCCGCGCGCCAGCCCGACGCGCTGTTGCATCCCGCCCGACAGATCGCCCGGCAGGCTGTCGGCCCAGGCCGCAAGCCCCACCTGTTCAAGAACGGCCAGTGCCGTTTCCCGACGTTCCGCCGCCGCGATGCCCTTGACCTTCAGCCCGTAGGCGACGTTTTCGGCAACGCTCCAGTGCGGAAACAGGGCAAAATGCTGGAACACCATCGTGATCGTGTTGCGCCGGATCCGCCGCAGCACGTCGCCTTTCGCCCGCGCGACATCCTTACCGTCAATCATGATCTGCCCGGATGTCGGCGGTATCAGCCCGTTGAGCAACCGCACAAGGGTGGATTTGCCGGACCCGGACAGGCCCATGACGACGAATATCTCGCCCTCGGCCACATCAAAACTTGCATCCTGTACAGCCACAGTCGCGCCAGTCGCCTCAAGGATCGCTTCCTTTCCGTCCCCCCGTCTGAGCATGTCGAGGGCAGCGTCCGGGTTTTCGCCGAATATCTTGTAGAGGTTGGTCACTGAAATCTTGGCTGTCATGGGCTCCATCATTCGCCACCCGGGGTGGCCCTGCTGTCACAAGCTTGCGTATTCATGGTTGAGGTCGCTGACTGACCTCGAAATGTCGTATATGCTCATTTGACGCAGAAGGCAAATCGCTGCGGTGGCGGCGGCAAATGTCACGATCAACGACCGTCAGGGGTTTGCCGATTGAGGGTGCGCCCGCTGTCTGCTGAAACCCTCATGATCGGCCAGGACGCGCCAGGCCGCGTTTTCAATGGCGACCACAGACTGTGCCGCATCCAGCACCGTCCACGCCATGACGCCAACATCGCGTGACAGCTGGCCCTTCAGCACAGACAGATCTGCGTCTGAAATGTCGCCCGACCGCTTGGCGACGCGCCGTTCAAGGATTGCTTCGGGGGCTGTCAGCCAGAAACCGACGAACGGAACCTGCGCATCGCGGGCCACGGCTTCGGCCCGGTTGCGGGTCAGCGAATCAAGGAACGTTGCATCAAGCACGACGCAATGCCCGGCTTTCAGGATCTTCGCGGCCCGCGCGAAGATCCTGTCATAGACCTGAGCGCGCGCCACCTGACGATATGCCTCGTTAGCCAGCGCGGCTGATGCCGCCCGACCCGCCTTGCGCTGTTCATCGCTGGACAGCAAAATCGCCCCGGGCGCTCCGCCAAGATCCGGTGCAAGGCTGCGCGCCAGAACACTTTTCCCGCTTCCCGAATGGCCGCCGATGGCAATCAGAACAGGCGGCGCAACAGACAGGAACCGCCGCGCCTGGCGCATGTATTGCGCGATTTCCTCAGATGAGCTGCCTCCCTGGCCGCGCGCAGCATCCGTTTGAAGCAGCACCATGGCCCGGATCGCGGCCCGCACCGAAAGAAACAGGGGCAGCGCAGCCAGACCTTCGTCCTCTGCCCCCATCGACGCGGTCAGCCAGGCATCCAGCACCCGACAGGCGGCGCGGTTCAGGTGGCGGTGACAAAGATCCATCAGCAGGAACGCAAGATCGTACAGAACGTCGCAGGTGCCGAGGGTCTCGTCGAATTCCAGCGCGTCGAACGGCACGGGACGGCCGTCGATGACCACCAGATTGCGCAGGTGCAGGTCGCCGTGACCGCGCCGCACATGCCCCGCCGCCGCGCGCCGGTTCAGCAGATCATGCATTCTGGCCAGTTCGGCGCGTGCGGATGCCGCCCAGGCCCCGTGATCCTGTGCTGCTGCGATATGCTGGAATTCGGCAAAGACCCTGTCAAGCTCGTCAAGGATGGCCGCGATCAGATCGGCCCCGTTTGTGGCCCGGACAGGGGCCGCTTGATGATACCGCGCCAGTGCGATGCCCATGTCTCTGGCAAGGGCATCGGAAAGATCGCCCCGGGCGGCGATCGCTGTCAGTTCGTTTTCGGCTGGAAATCGGTGCATCCGCAAGACCCAGTCAACCGGAATGCCCGGACCGTCCAGCATCAGCGTTCCGCCATCCCGGGTCACCGGCACAACGTCGCGATAGATTTCGGGTGCCACGGGGCGGTTCAGCGTCAATTCGCGGCACAGCATGTCGCGGCGCATGTCCGGGGTGCCAAGATCCATATAGTCATAGGTCACGGCGCGTTTCAGCTTCAAAGCTTGTGTGCCCGAAAGGAAAACAAAGGCGCCATGGGTCTCGATCACCTCGGCCGGCTCTCGTGTGCCGAATGCCGCAGGTGATGCAAGAAAGGAGATCGTGGCAGACTGGTCCTCGCTCATGTTTCCGCCGCTCCTTCGAGGTTGGATAATGGCAGACGGCACCGCTCTGAAGGCAAAATGCGGGCTGGGTTTTCTTTGCGCAGTTATTGCTATCTGGCACGCCAATTCAAGGGGGCCGTGGTCAATCCGGCGCCGCTTTGCCGGCACTCTTGGCAGGGATAAGTGGCGCGCATGGCTTTCGCAACGCGTCCCTGCGTGGTTAACTCGATCCACGGGACGCCCGGCAGCGGCGCGTGGGATATGCAGGAAACCGATGACGGGACTCAGTCAGGACATGCGGGACGGGGCGGGGGATTTGCTGGCCGAATGGGTGGCGCAGCCGCCGCGCGCGGCGCATTTCATCGTCACGATCTATGGCGATGTTGTCGAGCCGCGGGGCGGTATCCTGTGGATGGGTACATTGATCGAGATCTGCGAAGCCGTGGGGCTGAGCGAGTCTCTGGTCCGTACGGCGGTGTCCAGGTTGGTGTCAGGCGGTCAGTTGACTGGAGAGCGTGCAGGGCGGCGCAGTTTTTACCGGCTGACGGACAAGGCGCAGGTGGATTTTGCCGCGGCGGCGCGGGTGCTGTTCTCGAAGCCGGAAACGCCGGAAACTCTGGTATTTCTCATCCCGAACGATTCGAATGCGCGACTGCCGGTCGGTTTCGTCCCTGTTGGCCCCGATTTGCTGGCCGGGCCGGGTGGGCCGGGTGTTCCGCTTCCCGATGGGCTGGCGTTGCGCGCCGAGGTGATACAGGGTGCCGCCGCATTGCCGTCCTTTGCGGCCCGCCATTGGGATCTGGAGCGTCATGCCGCCGCTTATCGGCATGTGCTGACCCGGTTCGCGTCGCTGGAGGCGCGCCTTGACGGCGGCGCGCTGCTGTCGCCAGAGGACAGTCTGGTTGCGCGTCTTTTGCTGGTCGATGATTTCCGCGAGGCGATCTTTCAGGATCCTGGTTTGCCCTCGGCCGCCTTGCCGCCCGACTGGCCCGGACAGGCGGCGCGGGCGCTGTTTGCCAGGCTCTATCGCAGCCTGTCCGTCTCGGCCGATTCGCATGTCAGCAGCCATTTCCGCAATGCGGCGGGCCTTTTGCCCGCTGTGACAGAACAGGTGCGCGCCCGAATGGCCAGGTTGACAAGCCTATCGCAAACAACGCGCGACGCCAAAAATACCAAAATTTCGTGATGTTGACCAAACGGCCTGGATCTTTTCAAAGCGTCACCGAAATTGAAAAAAATGACTTTGACCGTGATGCTTCTTGGTGTATGTATAACCGAACGGTCGGTCAATGATTTGACGGCGACCGTCGGTGCTACGGGAGGAGAACCGAATGACCGATGCATTCATCTGTGATGCCGTGCGCACACCCGTGGGGCGCTATGGCGGGGCTCTGTCATCCGTGCGTGCCGATGATCTGGCCGCTTTGCCGTTGAAGGCCCTGATGCAGCGCAACCCGCAGGTGGACTGGTCAAAAGTTGACGATCTGATCTATGGATGTGCCAATCAGGCGGGTGAGGACAACCGGAATGTCGGCCGCATGGCGGTTCTGTTGGCCGGAATGCCCGTCGGCGTGCCGGGCACCACGGTGAACCGGCTGTGCGGTTCGGGCATGGATGCGATCGGCATGGCCGCCCGTGCAATCCGCGCCGGGGATTGCGACATGGTTGTCGCCGGTGGCGTGGAAAGCATGAGCCGCGCCCCGTTCGTCATGCCCAAGGCGGAAGGCGCGTTTTCCCGGGCCAATGCCGTCTACGACACGACAATTGGCTGGCGCTTTCCCAACCCGAAGATGAAGGATGTTTACGGCACCCATTCGATGCCGCAGACTGCCGACAATGTGGCCGCCGATTACAACGTATCGCGCACCGATCAGGATGCCTTTGCCGCCCGCAGCCAGGCCCGGTGGGCCGCCGCGCAGGACGCAGGGGTGTTCGGCGACGAAATCATCCCCGTGCACGTGCCCCAGCGCAAGGGCGATCCGGTGATCGTTGATACCGACGAACACCCGCGCCCCGGCACCACCGCCGAACAGTTGGCGAAGTTGAAAGGCGTGAACGGCCCGGATCTGAGCGTGACGGCAGGAAACGCCTCGGGCGTGAATGACGGGGCGGCGGCGCTGGTCATTGCATCGGCTGAAATGGCCAGGGCGCAAGGGCTGACGCCAAGGGCGCGGATCGTGGCCATGGCTGCGGCCGGGGTTGAACCGCGGGTGATGGGCGTTGGTCCCGCGCCCGCCGTGCGCAAGGTTCTGGACCGCGCCGGCATGACACTTGACCAAATGGACGTCATCGAACTTAATGAGGCATTCGCCGCCCAATCGCTGGCCGTTCTGCGCGATCTGGGCCTGCCCGATGATGCGGCCCATGTAAACCCGAACGGCGGCGCCATTGCCCTTGGGCATCCCCTCGGGATGAGCGGCGCAAGGCTTGTGATGACCGCGATGTACCAGCTTCACCGCACCAAAGGGCGCTTTGCGTTGTGCACCATGTGCATCGGGGTGGGGCAGGGGATCGCGATGATTATTGAACGCGTTTGAACAGGAGATAGCCAGGATGTATGCCCAAATCGTCGAAACGGACGCCACTGACATCAAGGCGCATCACCAGATGACGCCCGAGGAACGCGCGTTCCAGGATCGCATCGACCGCAATGAAAAGATCGAGCCGAAGGAATGGATGCCGGAGGGCTATCGCAAGACGCTGATCCGCCAGATCGGCCAGCACGCCCATTCCGAAATAGTCGGGCAGTTGCCCGAAGGCAACTGGATCACCCGCGCGCCCACGCTGGAGCGCAAGGCGATCCTGCTGGCCAAGGTGCAGGATGAGGCGGGCCATGGTTTGTACCTGTACTGTGCCGCCGAAACGCTGGGCGTCAGCCGCGACGAGCTGTTGGAAAAGCTGCACAGCGGCAAGATGAAATATTCGTCGATCTTCAACTATCCCACGCTGAACTGGGCCGATATCGGCGCGGTCGGCTGGCTGGTCGATGGCGCGGCGATCATGAACCAGGTGCCGTTGCAGCGCACCAGCTTTGGCCCCTACAGCCGCGCCATGGTGCGGATCTGCAAGGAAGAAAGCTTCCATCAGCGGCAGGGCTTTGACATCATGATGAAGATGGCCAGCGGCACGCCGGAACAAAAGGCGATGGCGCAGGACGCGATGAACCGGTTCTGGTTCCCGGCGCTGATGATGTTCGGCCCATCGGACAAGGATTCGGTCCATTCGGTGCAATCCATGTCGTGGAAGATCAAGATCAACACCAATGACGAGTTGCGCCAGAAGTTCGTCGATCAGACGGTGCCGCAGGCCGATTATCTGGGCCTGACGATCCCCGATCCCGATCTGAAATGGAACGAGGAAAAGGGTTGCTATGATTTCTCGGAACCGGACTGGTCGGAATTCTTCGATGTGATCGCGGGCAACGGCCCTTGCAACAAGGAACGCCTTGGGGCGCGGGTCAAGGCCTGGGAAGATGGCGCATGGTTCCGGGACGGCCTGATGGCCCATGCC
>Ga0100401_1000036_pt1 | contig 97845 bp, 97 predicted proteins | sample CryGeymeta201525_FD_80421 | JGI IMG/M metagenome (GOLD analysis project Ga0100401, IMG submission 80421) | Groundwater microbial communities from Crystal Geyser aquifers in Utah, USA - Crystal Geyser metaG 2015-25 | ecosystem: Environmental > Aquatic > Deep subsurface > Groundwater | place: USA... | reverse complement strand
GGATGGTAATCAGGAAATTTTTACAGCTGATCTAGTCGTGGTTGCTTGTGGTGCCATCAATTCGGCAGCCTTGTTGTTGAAATCGGCCAACCCAAATCATCCCAAGGGTTTAGGTAACAGTTCAGATGTGGTAGGACGAAACTACATGGCACACAACAACTCGGCCTTGTTAGCCATCTCCAAAAAACCCAACCTCACCAAATTCGGAAAAACCTTTGCGGTAAATGATTATTATTTTGGAGCGGATGACTTTAAGTTTCCTCTAGGTCACATCCAAATGCTGGGGAAATCGGATCCGGTGATGTACAAAGAAGATGCTCCAGCTATCGCACCCGGATTTGCCTTGGAACTAATGGCCAACCATGCCCTCGATTTTTGGATGACCTCGGAAGATTTGCCCAATCCTGAAAACCGTGTTACATTGACCAAAGACGGTCAAATAAAACTAATTTACAAAGAAAATAATCTGGAAGGTCACCAACGCCTTCAGAAAAAATTAAAATGGATGGTAGAACATGCAGGCTGCGAATCGCATCTTTTCCCAAGCAATCTCTATTTGGGTAAAAAAATTCCGTTGGCAGGCACAGCCCATCAATGTGGTACCATACGTTTTGGCACCGATCCCAAAACCTCCGCCTTGGATATTTGGTGCCGGTCGCATGAGGTAGAAAACCTTTTTGTGGTGGATGGTAGTTTTTTTCCATCAAGTTCGGCAGTCAATCCCGGACTGACCATTATCGCAATGGCACTTCGGGTGGGAGATTTTATCAAAAAAGAAATTTTTGCTAACTCGACGTCAAACTAATGTATAGTCAAAAACCATTTGTATCGCTTTTTGTTGCAGTATTTATTGCTTTTACCGCATTAAACACCTTCTCACAAACTGCCAAACGGATTAGTGAAATTACGGTTACCGTAAGCGATTTACATAAAGCCCTTCCTTTTTATACCCAAGTGTTACCGTTTAAAGTTTTGGATTCGTTTTCAATGGATTCCAAATCTTCGATGTTGCTATACAACCTACCCTACAACCAAGCCGCTGCTAAAATGGTGCGCTTGAAATTGGGTGAACAAACTTTTGTCTTGCAAGAGTTTCCGAATATTGACCACCAAAATGGTATTCCCGAAGATTCCAAAAGCAACGATTTGTGGTTTCAGCATATCGCCATTGTGGTTTCAGATATGGAAAAAGCCTATGAAATTCTTCGGAAAAACAGGGTGGCGCACGTGTCAACGTCACCTCAAACTTTACCCGATTATATCACAGCAGCAGCCGGTATCAAAGCATTTTATTTTAAGGATCCAGACGGGCATAATTTGGAAATCATTTACTTTCCTCCGGGAAAAGGCAATCCAAAATGGCAGCACAACAACACGGCAATTTTTCTAGGCATAGACCATTCTGCCATCGGCGTTTCCAATACGCCAAAGCAACAAGCATTCTATGAATCGCTGGGGTTAAAACTTGTTGGGAAAAGTGAAAATTACGGTTCGGAACAAGAACACCTAAACCAAATTTTTGGCGCACGATTGGAAATTTCCGGACTCGTGGCGCAACAAGGTATCGGCATCGAATTTTTGGAATACATCGCGCCGCCCGGCGGCAGAACATATCCCGAAAACAGCAAGGCTACAGACCTTTGGCATTGGCATTCCTCTATAGAAGTGTCCAATTTGGATGTGCTGTATCAACAATTAAAAAACCTGAATATCGAAATCATTTCCAAGGAAATCGTCAACCTTAAAAACACCAAACTCGGCGCATCAAGAGGGTTGTTAATCCGCGATTTAGATGGGCATGCTATTTTAATTTATGAGCAATAATCAAACATTAAATATTTAAACAATAAAATTATACAGATGGTACAAAAACCCAACAAACGACTTTTAGGCCAAACGGCTATCATTACAGGTGCAAATTCAGGAATTGGCGTTGCTATTGCTAAATCTTTAGGCATGGAAGGCGCAAATATTATTATTAATTATATTGTAAATCTGGAAGCCGCCGAAGAAGTAGCACATTCCATTTGCAAAGACGACCTCTGTGGCCGCGCCATCACTTTCAAAGCCGATGTGAGCAAAGAAGACCAAGTACAAGCCATGTTTCAAACCGCCATCAAGGAATTTGGTACAGTTGATATCGTGGTTCCCAACGCCGGGATTCAACGGGATTATCCTTTGCACGAAATGCCTTTAAGTGAATGGCAAAAAGTAATGGATGTAAACCTCACCGGACATTTTCTGTGTGCACGAGAAGGCTTAAAGGAATTTATTCGCCGCGGACACCGCCCGGAAGTTTCTAAAGCCTTGGGGAAAATCATTCATATCAGTTCCGTACACGAAGTTATTCCTTGGGCAGGGCATGCCAATTATGCAGCCTCTAAAGGTGCTATTGTAATGCTCATGCAGAGTATCGCTCAGGAATATGCGCCTATGAAAGTTCGCGCCAACAGCATTGCGCCAGGAGCCATTAAAACGCCTATCAATAAAGAAGCTTGGGACACACCCGAAGCCCTAGAAAAACTAAACCATTTGATTCCGTATAAACGCATTGGCGAACCGGAAGATATCGGTTCGGCTGCCGTGTGGTTAGCCTCCGACGAATCGGATTACATCAACGGAACGACCATTTTTATCGATGGTGCCATGACCTGTTATCCCGGTTTCACCACAAACGGTTAATTCAATTTTTGAATATCATACAAACAATAATAAAGCAATTAGTTGCATAAATAGCACAAGAAATGAACAAGGAACAAGAACGTTTGGATTCCCACTACAAAGAAGGGAAAAATTGGCTAAAATGGGGTCCATACCTCAGTGAACGCCAATGGGGCACGGTTCGCGAAGATTACAGCGAACACGGTGAAGCATGGGATTATTTTCCACACGACCATGCTCGCAGTCGGGTCTATCGCTGGGGTGAAGATGGCATTGCCGGCATAACCGACAGCCTTAACCGCCTTAACTTTGCCGTGGCACTTTGGAACGGCAAAGATCCCATCATCAAAGAACGTCTTTTTGGGCTTACAGGTCCGCAAGGCAATCACGCCGAAGATGTTAAGGAGTTGTACTATTATCTGGATAGCACGCCCACCCATTCCTACATGAAGCATTTGTACAAATATCCGCATGCTGCTTTTCCGTATGAACAATTGGTGCAAACGAACCGAAATCGTTCTAAACAGGAAACCGAATTTGAAATCCTAGATACGGGTGTGTTCGACAATCAAAAATATTTTGATGTTTATACCGAATACGCCAAAGCCGATGAAGAGGATTTACTTATCAAAATAAGCGTTTACAACCGAAGCGATGAAGAGGCACCTATTTCGGTTTTACCCAATTTTTGGTTTACCAATTTGTGGAGCTTCGGCTTGCAAAAGGAAAAACCCGTTTTAGAATTGCTAAAAACGGAAAAAGATTTTTCTGAAGTGAAAGCGCTTCATTCCAAATTAGGAGATTATTTTTTCTATTTTGAAAATCCAGATCGGACACTTTTCGCTGAAAATGAAACCAATACCGAACGGCTCTACGGCCAGCCTAACAGCACTGACCGACCCAAAGATGCGATTAATGATGCCGTTATCTCTGGCCATTATACTAAGTTTGATGAGATAACCCAAGGCACCAAATTTTCTCCACTCTATGAAAGGGTTGTGCCTGCTGGAAAATCGGTGGTATTTAAGTTTAAATTGACAAAAAAACAAGCGAAAACAAATCCCTTAAAGGCAACTTTTGATAAAGTATTTAAAGAAAGACTTCAAGAGGCTGATGAATTTTACAAAACATTCACCAATCCGGAAACACATCCCGATTTGGCCAACATTCAACGCCAAGCTTTTGCAGGAATGTTGTGGTCCAAGCAGTACTACTACATAGACATCCCGCAGTGGCTCAACGGTGATAAAGGACAAGTACCTCCTCCTGAAGGTCGAAAAAAGGGACGCAATTCCAACTGGAAAACACTCAACAATCAAGACATCATTTCCATGCCCGACAAATGGGAATATCCCTGGTATGCAGCTTGGGACTTGGCTTTTCACTGTGTGCCTTTGGCTATGGTCGATGCTAATTTTGCCAAAGAACAACTCGTTTTATTTCTGCGTGAGTGGTACATGAAACCCAACGGGCAACTGCCTGCTTATGAATGGGCTTTTGGCGATGTGAATCCGCCCGTACATGCTTGGGGTTGTTTGCAAGTCTATCGTTTAGATAAAGAAAAAACTGGAAAAGGCGATGTGAATTTCCTTAAAAAAGTATTTCAAAAACTGCTTATCAATTTCACTTGGTGGGTTAACCGAAAGGATTATAAAGACAACAATATTTTTGAAGGCGGATTTTTGGGATTGGACAACATTGGAGTGTTCGACCGCAGTTCGGCCATTCCTGGTGGTGGCCATTTAGAACAAGCCGATGGCACGAGTTGGATGGCGATGTACAGTTTGAATATGCTGGATATGGCACTCGAGATTGCCCAAGAAGACCCGATTGGTTTCGAGGATGTAGCTACCAAATTTTTGGAACATTTTGTCTATATCGCAGAGGCTTTAAATCAACGTTCAGAGGAATGGACTGGTTCTTGGGACGAGGAAGACGGTTTTTTCTATGATGTGCTTGGGTTGCCCGACGGAAATTATATTCCTCTAAAAGTGAGATCACTAGTGGGTTTGAGTACGCTTTTCGCCACCTTGGTTGTGGATAATGAGCGGTTGGAAAAACTACCTGATTTTAAGAGACGGCTTTTATGGTTTAAAAAATACCAACGTGAAAATGCCAAACATTTGGTCATGGATACCTTTAATGATGGTGGCGATATGCTGCTTTCTCTGGTGCCAAAAGAGCGTTTGGAGCGCGTGTTGAAAAGTTTGCTTTCTCAGGATGAATTTTTTTCTCCGTTCGGTATTCGGGCCGTATCCAAAAAACATGAAACTCCATATGTGGTGAACATTGAAGGGCAAGATTTTGGATTGACTTACGAACCTGCGGAGTCAACAACTAGCTTATTCGGTGGGAACTCGAACTGGCGCGGCCCTATCTGGATGCCCATGAATTATTTGCTCATTCAATCGCTGAAAGAATTGGATCGGTTTTATAATGGTGAAATGCACGTTTCCTGCCCTACCGATCAAGGAAATCTATGCCGATTGGGAGGCGTTGCCGATGATATTTCTGCGAACCTCATCAAAATATTTGAAAAAGACGACACTGGAAAACGTCCTGCACATGCGCTTCACGATATGTATGAAAAAGATCCGTATTTTAAGGAATTGGTGCTCTTTTACGAATATTTCCACGGCGATAATGGCCGTGGTGTGGGTGCCTCACATCAAACCGGATGGACAGGATTGGTAGCCGAGCTCATTGCAGGTAAACTAAATAAAGAAAACAAATGATCAATTTTGTAAACCCAAAATACGAATCGCTTGCAAACAAAGAATGGATTGTAACCAACGGATTGGGCGGTTATGCCTCTGGCTCACTTTCGGGTGCCAACACGCGCCGCTATCACGGTTTGTTGGTGGCATCGCTAAATCCGCCTACCCAACGGGTGCTGCTGGTTTCAAAAGTAGAAGAAACAGTCGAAGTCAATAATCAAACTTTTGAACTTTCGTCCAATAAATTTGAACATGCCGTGAATCCGAAAGGCTATCAATACCTTACCAATTTTGAACGGTTTCCTTTCCCGAAAGCCGTTTATGCAAGTCCGGAATTTTCGCTATCTAAAACCGTTTTTATGGTGTATGGAGAAAATACTACCGTGGTGGAATACGAAAACACAGGTAAACAATCTATTGGTATTCGTGTTGCTATTTTCTTAAATCACAGAGATTATCACGGCAATATGCGGGAAAATCAACACACCAATTTCTACACCGAATCGCAGGAAGGTTTCTTGAAAACGTATGCCTATTTTGGTGCCAACCCACTATTCACAAAACACGATGGAATTTTTGTGAGCCAACCCAATTGGTATAAAAATTTCGTTTACGAAAAAGAACAAAGCCGCGGTTTAGACCCAATTGAAGATACCTTTAAAATTGGGTTTGTGGAAATTCAACTCAAACCCGGTCAGATAACCCAGCTAATTTTTTCTACGGATGAAGCTATAGTTCATGCCGACGGCACCAAACTAAAAGCATCAGCAATAGAAAGATATGAATCCCTTCGACTCACAGACGATTGCTTTCTGAACGATTTGCTCGTGTCTGGAGATCAGTTTATCGTGGAGCGGAAATCGACCGAAAGTCATTCCATCATTGCCGGCTATCACTGGTTTACCGATTGGGGGCGCGATTCAATGATTGCTATGCGCGGTTTGTGCATCGATACCGGTAAACAGGATGTTTGTAAATCCATTTTAAAAACGTTTCTCAACCATATCGATGAAGGCATGTTGCCCAACCGCTTTCCCGATTCGCCCAACGATGAAGTGGAATACAACACCATCGATGCAACACTATGGCTTTTTGTGGTGCTTTACGAATACCATCAAAAATTCAAGGATGATGAATTGATTCGAAATGCTTTCGACAAACTGACAGAAATCATCCATTACCACAAAACCCAAACCCGCTACAACATCCATGAAACCCCCGAAGGTTTCATTTACGGAGGCGAAGGCATTGCACAATTGACTTGGATGGATGCACGCATTGGAGATTTCGTCGTAACAGCCCGGCACGGTTGCCCAGTGGAGATTCAGGCGTTGTGGTACAATGTCTTGAAAATCTATCACTATTTTCAATCCAGCTTAAATTTGAATGATGAACTTATAACCTCGGTTAATGACAGCATCACCAAGTTTGAATCGAATTTTGCACCGTTCTTTTTCAACGAAAAGGGATACTTGAACGATGTGGTTTTACCCACAACTTCGGTTGATGATTCTTTGCGATGCAACCAGATTTATGCGGTGAGTCTGCCGTTTACGGTTTTGAATCACGAGCAACAGCAAAAAGTACTGGATGTGGTGAGTGAAAAACTATTAACCCCTTTCGGATTGCGGACGCTCGACCCCGGACATTCCGATTTTAAACCTACTTATGGCGGTGATGTTTGGTCTCGCGATTTGGCCTATCACCAAGGAACGGTTTGGCCTTTTTTGATGAGTGAGTATGCCGAGGCCTTTCTTAAGGTATATGGTAAAAATCCCCAAAGTAACGCCCGCATAGAATCATTGCTTGGTACTTTGAAGCGGCATTTCTACAACGAAAATTGTTTTGGTGGCATCTCTGAAGTTTTTGATGGTTTAGAACCGAACCAAGGCAAAGGCACCATCCAGCAGGCGTGGTCTGTGTCGGCACTAATTAGAATGATGTATATGCTTCAAAAACAGTAAACTTTGGAAAAAACAAAACAAGTAATAGCCATCTATTTGGGGGGCTTTATGACCGGCGTGGCATTGGTGCTTTTTCCGGCAGCAGGAAGCATCTTAACAAGTGTTGAACATCACGGATTTTCGAGCAGTCAGTTCGGTAGTATTTTTACGCCTCAAATTATCATGGCGATTCTTTCATCTTTGTATGCATCGAAATTGGCAGACAAAATCGGCATGAAAAAAGTATTGCTCTACGGATTGTTTGCTTTGGTGCTTTCAACAGCTTTGCTAACCGCCAGCCAAGGTTTAGAAGGCAATGTTACTGCCGCTTTTGTGATGGTATTAGTGGCTACTGGATTTTTGGGAATCGGTTTTGGGTTTAGTCTTACGGCACTCAATCCTTTTGCTTACCAGTTATTCGTTGGTAAAGAAACTTCTGCACTTACGGCACTGCATTTTTTCTTGGGAATAGGCACGGCCACTTCACCCTTGCTCATTAGCTATTTTACTTCCTTAGAAATGTGGTGGGGTGCTTCTTTAGTTACTTCTATAATTTTGTTGCTTCTATTAATTTTCACTTGGCGATTACCTCTAAAATTAGAGACAGAAACTGCTGAAATGGAAGTTTCGGCAGATACTGTAAGGTTCAAAATTTCTGGCAGACTGTGGTGGTACATTACCGCTGTATTTTTTTACGGTGCGTGTGAGGCTACTTTTGGAAGTTGGGGTTCGGTTTTCTTAGAGAAACAAGGCGGACTTTCCATAGCCAAGGCATCGCTTGGATTGTCCCTTTTTTGGGGCTCGGTTGCCGTTGGTAGAATACTATTTGCCCTGTTGGCACTCAAGTTTAAAACCAATTGGCTATACGTATCTGCACCCTTTGTGTTGGCATTGTTGTTCTATTTGTTGCCACTGGCCAATTCCGAAGTGCTTTATCTTTGCGCCATGGCGTTGGGCGGTTTGGTAATTTCGTTTATGTTGCCTAAATCGTTCAGCAATGCTACTGCTGACTTCCCAAAAAATGCTGCTCTTGTATCTGGATTTTTGGTAGCTGCCTTGCAATTGGGAACCGGTTTTAGTGCCAATGTCATCGGTTTTTTGAATGCAGATTATTCTCTCTCTGCCCTATTTCAATTTTCGACCGTCTATGCTTTTATTTTCGGCGGGACTCTATTGTATCTCTACAAAGGATTTCACAAAATCTAAAAGCTAAATTTATGACATTTTTAAGCTACTTATTAGTCCATAAATAGCATTATTTTTTGTAAGTTCGCAATACACTCTTTTTATTTAACAATAAATCATTTTTTATGTCAAATATTGCTACCATTGAAATCAATGGAAAAAAATATGAACTTCCCATCGTTTTGGGATCCGAAAACGAAATAGCCATCGATATTAGTAAATTTAGAGATCTCTCGGGAGCTATCACAATTGACCCTGGTTTTAAAAACACCGGGGCATGCTATAGCGACATAACTTTTTTGGACGGGGAAAAGGGAATTCTTCGCTACCGGGGTTATTCGATTGAAGAATTAGCCGAAAAAGCCGATTTCCTCGAAGTTTGTTATTTGCTTATTTTTGGCGAATTGCCGACCTATTCTCAATTAGAAAAATTTCACAACGACATCCGCGAGCAATCTATCATTGCCGAGGATATGAAAAAAATATTGGACGGCTTTCCTCAATCCGCCCATCCGATGGGTGTTTTATCTTCACTGACAAGTGCACTCATTGCTTTTAATCCTTCTTCTGTCAATGTTACTTCAGAAGAAGCTATCTACAAAGCCATCGTGAAAATTTTAGGTAAGTTTCCCGTGTTGGTAGCTTGGACGCATCGCAAACATCAGGGTTTGCCACTCGAATATGGAGATGAAGATTTGGGCTATGTGGAAAACATTGCAAAGATGATGTTCAAAAAACCAAACAAAGAATACAAAGTAAATCCGGTTGTGGTCAACGCTTTGGATAAATTATTAATCTTGCATGCCGACCACGAGCAAAACTGTTCAACTTCAACCGTCCGCATAGTCGGTTCATCACACGCTGGTTTGTTTGCTTCCTTATCTGCGGGTATTTCAGCTCTCTGGGGACCACTTCACGGGGGTGCTAACCAAGCAGTAATAGAAATGTTAGAAGCCATCAAAGAAGACGGAGGCGATACCAAAAAATACATGGCAAAAGCCAAAGACAAAGAAGACCCGTTTCGCTTGATGGGCTTTGGTCACCGAGTTTACAAAAACTTTGATCCCCGCGCCAAAATTATCAAGAAAGCGGCTGACGAGGTGTTGATGAGCTTAGGCATTAACGATCCAGTCTTAGAAATCGCAAAAGGCCTTGAGAAAGAAGCATTGGAAGATCCCTATTTTGTAGAGAGAAAACTCTATCCGAATGTCGATTTTTACTCAGGAATTATATATCGCAGCTTGGGAATCCCAACAAATATGTTTACTGTTATGTTTGCTTTGGGCCGGCTACCGGGCTGGATTGCACAATGGCGAGAAATGCGTTTGAGAAAAGAACCCATCGGAAGGCCAAGGCAAATTTATACCGGGCACACCCTTAGGCCCTTTGTATCCGTTGATAAACGTTAATTATTATTTTACTAATCTTAACATAAAGCTCTTCTTACGGTAGAGCTTTTTTGGTTATTTTTGATTGAGAAAAACATTTATGATAACACTCAACATTCAAGACGAAACTTCCAAACTTTTGGCAGTCGTTTTAGGAACGGCCGAAAAAAACGGTTCGGTTCCTACCGCCGAAGCTGCTTACGACCCCAAATCACTGGAACATATATTGTCGGGAACTTATCCCAATGAAGATGATATGACTCAGGAAATGAATGCCTTTGAAACGGTTTTGAAAAAATACGGCGTTACCGTTTATCGTCCGAAAATCATTCCAAATTTGAATCAAATTTTCACCAGGGATATTGCATTTGTAATCAATGATGTACTTGTCAAATCGAATATTTTACCCGATCGGGAAAATGAAATTGAAGCTATTCAATTTGTATTGAGCCAAATCAATCCGAAGAATATAATCGAGGCTCCTCAAGACACCCATTTTGAAGGTGGAGATGTGATGCTGTGGAATGATTTCGTTTTTGTCGGCACCTACAAAGGGGAAGATTACCCACAACAGATTACGGCACGGACAAACATGAAAGGTGTCCAATTTTTGAAGGATCTCTTTCCTCGGAAAAAAATCAAAGAATTTGACTTGAACAAATCAAAGACGAATGCGCGCGACAATGCCCTGCACTTGGATTGTTGCTTTCAGCCTGTGGGCAAGAATCATGGTATCATCCACCGAGAAGGCTTCAGTAACCAAGCAGATTACGCGTTTTTAACCAACCTGTTTGGTAAAGAAAACCTTTTTCACATTGATAAAAACGAAATGTACGAAATGTGCAGCAATGTGTTTTCCATCGATACGAATGTGGTGGTATCGGAACAAAATTTCACCCGATTGAACGCTTGGCTTGAAAAGCAAGGATTTACCGTAGAGAAAATACCTTATGCAGAAATTGGCAAACAGGAAGGTTTATTGCGCTGTTCAACTTTGCCGTTAGTGAGAAAATCCTGATTGTTGCAATCTATTATTCCACATAGTCCAAATCCTTGTTGTGGGTTTCAGGGATGGTGAGGGTTGCGTAAATCCCCAATCCGAAAGCAACGACACCAACCAGTGTGGCTGAAGCAACTACTCCGTATGGTACTTTCAAAAAATCAAAACTCAAGATCATAGGCACGAGCATACCGCGAACCATGTTAGGAATCGTGGTTGCAGCCGTACTGCGGATATTGGTGCCAAACTGCTCCGCGCCAACTGTGACAAACATCGCCCAATAGCCGGTGCCCATACCGAGCCAAGCACAGTAGAAATAATACATATTTTCGGAACGTGTGCCACCATATAACATCAGACTTACACCAATGATGGTAAAAAGCATCATGTAAAAAATAGCTTTTTTACGAGATTTCAGCCAATGCGAAATAAATCCGCTGGCCAAATCACCGGCAGAAATACCGATGTATGCCCACATGATGGCTTTGCCCGGATTGACTTCTTTGATGCCAAACGCGGGTGCAAATTGATTTCCCATCACTGCCAATATCCCGATGCAAAACCACGTAGGGAGTCCTATGGCTATACATTTCAAGTATTTTACAAAACGCTCAGAATTGTTGAAGAACATTAAAAAATTACCTTTTTGAATATGCACCCGCTGTTGAATATCTGTGTAAATTCCGGACTCAACCACACCGATTCGCAATAGCAACAAGAGCAATCCCAATCCTCCGCCAATAAAGTAGGCAATAGTCCAATCACCGGACAATTCGACCGTCAATTGAGCTACTACTGCGCCTAAGAGGCCAAATCCGGCCACAATCGAAGTGCCAATGGCACGGAGTTCTTTGGGTAAAGATTCGCTAACCAAGGTGATGCCGGCACCCAATTCGCCAGCCAAACCGATTCCGGCTATGAATCGCAGCCATGCATAAACCATGGTTTTGTCTTCAAAAGAAAATTGAGGCAAAAAACCACAAGCAATATTTGCCGCTGAATAAACAAATATAGAACCAAAAAGAACAGAAAGCCGTCCCTTTTTATCTCCTAAAATCCCCCAAAGCATCCCGCCAATCAGCAAGCCAACCATTTGATGATTGAGAATAATCGAACCTGCCACGTCTACATTTAAACCTAAGTCTTTTAAACTGGGAACACGAACAATCCCAAATAACAACAAATCGTAGATATCGACAAAATACCCCAATGCGGCTACAACTACAGGAAGAGAAAAAAGATGATTGAGTTTTTGTCGGGTTGTAAAGATTTGCATGAGCAAATGAGTTTATTCAAAATTAGTAAAAGCATCAAATAAATCAACTCTTCTTTATAATTCCTGCCAAAAGTTTTTTGGCGCGCAGCAGTTTTATTTTGACGTTGTTGATTGGTTCTTGCAGATTTGCCGCGATTTCTAAATAACTCATTTCTTGAAAATACCGCAGATGAATGACTTCTTGGTAAGCAGGTTTGAGTTTTTTGATGAGGGACAAAAGTTCGGCTAAATTTTGTTCGCGTATCAATTCGTCTTCTTGGGAAAGTGTCTCATCGATGATTTTGTGCATTTCCGATTCTTCGGTTTGTCGAATGTCAAGACTCGACAATGCGTTTTTCTTTCTTAAAAAATCAATATATACGTTTTTAGAAATAGCAATCAACCATGTTTTGAATACATACTGCTCATCAAAAGTCTCTATTTTGTCAAAAGCCTTCGAAAAAGTTTGGATAACAATATCTTCCGCATCATTTTCGTTCAAGTTTCTTTTTAAGTGATAAAAAAGCACCTCATTCCAATGCATATCCAACAACAAGCTAAATGCCTGTTGATTTCCTTCTTTGGCAAGTTTGACAAGTTCTAATGTTGTAAGTTTGGATTTGGACAAAGCGATTGTATCAAGTTACCAAATATAGTAAAATTACAAGCTTTTAATGCAACTTTAATCAATTACAAATTCCAAAAGAAACTATTATAAAGTCGGTAGCTGAGCGGAGTCGAAGCCACAAATAAAGCCGGGAGTGAGAAACGGGGAAAAAAAATTAACTGCGGACTCCTGAATTCTGACTTCCAGCCAAACAAATATTTGAATAAAAAGTTAGCTCGAAAGCACGTCATATATTATTCCACCACCCGCACTTTTATGGGAATATCAGCATACGGCCACTCTTGGCTGTCTGCTTTTACCGTCGAAATCTTGTCCGCCACATCCAAACCTTTGGTGACACGGCCAAAAACAGTGTGTTCGCCATCTAAATGATGTGCTCCTTTTTGGGCAATCACTATAAAAAATTCGTAGGGTTTAGACAATCTCCGCGGATTGTCTTCATAATAACGTGCCATTGAAACTGCCCCGCGATTGTGGTTGTGCCTCATCTCGGGATACAACAAATATTCTCCGATTCGGCTGCGCTTGATGGAGGTTTCGGTGTCATCGTTGTTGCCACCTTGGATCACAAAATCCGGTGCAACCCGATAGAAAAGCGTGTTGTCAAAATAGTGCTGTTTGGCTAAAAAAATAAAATTAGCACGGTGCAGGGGCGTATCTTTGAAAAGTTGAATTTCAATGTTCCCGAAAGAAGTTTCGATGATGGTTTTGGTTTCAGTATTTTCCTTACCGTAATCGAGCAGAAAAGTTTTGGCACTGTCGAGCGCCCTTGAAATCAGTGGTTTTTCTTCGATGACTTTCGGTTTTTCCTTTTCTATTACTTTTTTGGGCTGTGCACTGTCTATTTCTTTTTTATGAATATCTTTATTTTTGGATGGATTAGAATGTTTATTTTCACAACCCAATAATAGCATTAAAAATAAAAACATCGGATAAACAAATCTCATAAGTATGTATTTTGATGAATTTTTAGAACGAATTCCAAAGTTAGAAAAAATCCCATTGACCGGGGTGGTTTCTCACTTGAAATTGGCACCTTTAGAACGCTTTAATTCATTAATCAATATGTCGATAGACAAACAAAAAGTTCGTTCAGCTGCCGTGTTGTCATTGGTTTATAAAAATGAAAACGGTGAAGCCTCCCTGGTTTTGACCAAACGAAGGGCTTATACAGGCATTCATTCCAATCAAATTTCGTTTCCGGGCGGTAAAGCCGAGAAACACGATTCAGGCCTGCAAGCTACAGCCATTCGTGAAACGGAAGAGGAAATCGGGATTCAGAAAAACAAAATAGAATTGATTAGGCAACTGACAGATGTTTACATACCTCCGAGTAATTTTTTGGTTTCTCCTTTTTTGGGTTATACAAATTCCATTCCGCATTTTATAAAACAAGATTCCGAAGTCGAAAGCATTATTGCGGTCAGAATAAAAGATTTGATGTCTGATGAATATTTAACCCGAAGGTTGATAGACACATCATACGCCACAAAAATTGATGTCCCAGCTTTTGATTTTGACGGACAAATCGTGTGGGGCGCAACAGCCATGATGCTCAGCGAAATCAAAGATTTGTTGAAAAATACGCTTTAATTTTAAGAATTGATATATTTGCATTTCAATCTAAACCATGCCTTTACTTAAAAAATCGCCCTTTGGGCAATATTTGTTTGTCAAAAAATTTCTCATCAGGTTTTTCGGATTGTTGACACATCGCCGTTACCGGGGTTTTAATGAATTGCAGATAGAAGGCTCAGAAATCATCAAAGAATTGCCCGAAACAGGGGTGCTTTTTGTTTCCAATCACCAAACATATTTTGCAGATGTGGTGGCGATGCAACATGTTTTTAACGCGAGTTTGAGTGGCCGGACCGATTCCATTAAAAACATTGGATATATTTGGCAACCCAAACTCAACATCTATTCAGTCGCCGCCAAAGAAACCATCAAAAAAGGTGTTTTACCGCGCATTTTAGCCTACGCCGGTGTGATTCCGGTCGATCGGACTTGGCGAGAAGCCGGAAAGGAAATTCACCGAGATGTCAATCTTGAAGACGCAAAAAATATCGGAATTGCCCTGAAAGATGGTTGGGTCATCACCTTTCCGCAAGGCACAACTACTCCATTCAAACCCATCCGAAAAGGGACGGCACATATCATCAAACAGTTTAGGCCTATTGTCATTCCCATCGTGATAGACGGTTTCAGACGGTCGTTTGACAAGAAAGGCATCCGGCTGAAAAAAAGAGGTATCCTCCAATCGATGGTCATCAAAGAGCCACTCACTATTGATTATGAATATGATAGCATCGAAGAGATTGTGGAAAAAATAGAGTACGCGATTGAGCAGCACCCTTCCTTTCTGAAAGTTGTCTCGCTGGAAGAAATTGCCGAACTCGAACGACTCAACGAAAAACGAAGATGGAGCTATGACGAAGAAAAAGATCAGGAAGAATGTTAATCCATCATCTTTTTCAATTCCTTGTAATTTTTGTTAAGCCTGCGGAGCAAGATTCCGTAAATCAATTTATAGAACAACCACAGCAATAGGAGAAATACAACGCCAATCACTATTTGAGCGATAAAGAAATATTTCATAAACTTGGCCGGATCTGATATCTTTCCATACGATTTTTCCATAAAAGCCAAAATCACGTCTTGATTGAAAAAATATTCAATGTTGAAAAACAGAAAAATCAATCCCATCACCGTCAGGTTATAAATAACGTAGAATTTGACGATTTTTCGAGTTCGGACAATATTGTTCATAAAATCAAACACACTGTCGGTTGCTTTGATAGACTGATAATTTTTATAAAAACGGTAAATAAAATAGAGGATGATGGCGTAATGAACAACATTAATTGCCCAAATGGCCGATATCAGATTGAGCTGGCTAAATAGAACCCAATTTTCTTTGGGTGTAAACAGGCTGATGACAGGCCAAAAAACGAGTTCGGCAATACTGATGTAGAAGAGCCATTTCACAATGTTTGACGAGCGGCGGTGCAAAAGCGATTGCAATTCATATTGCCCGAATTTCTCGAAGTTGGCTTCGGGTTTATTCCAATCCTTTTTTAATAAATCTAAGGGGTTACTCATTGTTTTAAGGATTTAAAATAGCTTTGAGTTTGTTTTTGATTCTGTTCATTTTCACGCGTGCATTTACTACCGAAATACCTATCAATTCTGCAATTTCCCGATAATCTTTGTCTTCCAGATAGAGGAATACCAACCCTTTTTCGATGTCTGACAAATGGTCGATGGCTTGATAGATGAGTTTTAGTTGTTGGGTTTCTGTGTCGTCATATTCTTTGTATTCCAATTTGTTTTGATACAAATCGACATCTTGTGTATGATGGTGTTTTTTGTTTTTCCTGTATAAAGTGATGGCAGTATTCAAGGCAACTTTATACATCCATGTGGTAAACTTGGCATCACCACGAAAATTTTTATAGGACTTCCATAACTGAATACTAATCTCCTGAAACAAATCCTTGTGACTGTCCTTGTCATTCGTATAAATCCGGCAAACCTTGTGAATCAGGTTTTGGTTGGCATCCAATAATTCGATAAAGTTATTTTCCAAAACAGGTTTTATTCAGATTTTTCAAAAATGTTAGTATTTTCATTAACACATCTAATTATTTTTTTCCACTATCGGATGTTTAAACAAGATTAAACCAAATAATAGGGCAAAAATCAGATATACAATACCAATTACCAAAAAAATTAACGGTAAATCAGAATTGGAAATTATACTTTTTATTAATGCAAGCCCCGCTATAAAAAAATGGCTAAAATTAGCGACTGCTATCGGACGGTTATAAATCCCGCCTATAAGACTCGCTTTACTCATCCAATTTAGCATTCCGAAGGCAAAATAAAGAGCTCCCAAAATTTGTACGAGCAAGACGAGCATTCTACTCATTTCTAAACTAAAATAGCCTAAGACTGCTTCCGGTACAAAAGTCATAATAATTCCTGCCGTACCTAAGGCAATCGCGCTTGCACTCATTGTTAATTTTGTCATCACCATTTAATTTTTTTACTCAACATTTTCGTGAATACCTTATACAGCTCGCTTTTTATTACTCTACTTAAGCTGATGAATAAGTATCTACTGATCTAAAAATGTTACACTTTCATAAAATTTAATAAAAAAGAAAGGAAAACAACTAAATTACTACTATCTTGTAAATAATCTTTATATAGATGAATATACCCAAAACAAGTTTGCCCCGCGTAGTCATTATCGGCGGTGGCTTTGCAGGCATCTCTTTAGCAAGGCAACTTGCCAACAAAGAACTCCAAGTAGTACTTTTGGACAGACACAACTACCATACATTTCAGCCACTTCTTTACCAAGTATCGACGGGTGGCCTCGAACCCGATTCAATTGCTTATCCAATACGGAAAGTGCTGACTGATTTTCCTAATTTTCACTTCCGATTGGCTCACGTGGACGAGATTATACCGGAAAAAAACACGGTACGCGCTGACATCGGTAAATTAAAATATGACTATTTGATTGTTGCCACAGGTTCCAAAACCAATTTTTTCGGTAACAAACAAATCGAAAAATATGCCATGCCGATGAAAACCGTACCCGAATCGCTGAATCTCAGAAGCATGATTTTGGAAAATTTTGAACAAGCCTTGCTCACTTCCGACATCAACGAACGCAATGCCTTGATGAATTTTGTCATTGTAGGCGGCGGTCCTACAGGTGTGGAATTGGCGGGCGCTTTGGCAGAAATAAAAAAAGGGATTTTGCCCAAAGACTACCCGGATTTAGACATCCGGCAGATGCAGATCAACCTCGTGCAAGGCGGTAACCGCTTGCTCGATGTCATGAGCGAAAATGCCTCTAAAAAGGCTGAAGAATTTTTACAAAAATTAGGTGTTAACATTTGGAAGGGCAGCCACATCACAGACTATGATGGATTTGAGGCAAAAACCAATTCTGAACTTTGTTTTGAAACGGCCACGCTCATCTGGGCTGCCGGTGTGATGGGCAATGTGCCCAAAGGATTGGATGGCAAAGATTTGATTGCCAAAGGCAACCGGGTCAAAGTCAATGAGTTTAGCCAAGTGATAGGCTATGATAATATTTTTGCCATCGGCGATATGGCAGTGATGCAATCGGAAGAATTCCCAAATGGACATCCGATGATGGTGCAAGTCGCTATGCAACAGGGCTTTGCCGTTGGAGACAATTTGGTCAGGAAAATCAAAGGCAATCCCATGAAACCGTTTGTCTACAAAAACAAAGGTTCAATGGCAACCATTGGGCGCAACAAAGCGGTAGTTGACTTGCCAAAGATCAGGTTTCAAGGCGTGTTTGCTTGGTTTGTTTGGATGTACATCCACCTGTATTACCTGATTGGTTTTCGCAACCGCATGGTAGTGTTTATCAATTGGGTCTATAATTACATCCGCTTTGACCGCGAAGCCCGGCTCATCATCCGCCCGTTTAAGAAAAACAGGACTCTGGTGGAAGTTGAGTGATTTTGTATATTTACAAAGTCATAAATTCTTGGATATGAAAGCAGTATCAACTTACTTGATTTTATTATTATGTTTTCAAACCAATTTAAAGGCACAGGAAAGCAATGAGAATGGAGTGGCCGTTAATTCTAAAAAAGATCCGGAATTATGGATGTCATTGGAGGAAAACAGCCAATTTTTAGAAGCTGCAAGCTACCTGCTCTATAAAGTCCAATCTGACTCAACGAGAAATAAACACGCTGATTATTGGCATATTGGGCGAATGTACGGGTATTTAAATGATTATGAAAAAGCTATATTTTACTTATCCAAATCAACAGAAAATATAAATCCTAATGATGATGAACAGTGGTGGTGGTATTTTTATGGAACCATTGCTTTTCTGGAAAGGGACAAAGAAGCCTTACTTAAATACATGACTAAATTGAACATAGGACATACGCAGTACTACGAACCTAATGCAAAGACGTTAGTATCTCTTTATAAAAATTTCGAGAAAGGTTATAGGGAGGCTTCCCTTTGGAAATAATTTTCAAAGAGATCAATCCCCCAGATAATTGTCCTTCAAAGAGCCAACTCCATCTTGATATTCCCGCGATTGTAAATACAGTTATTTTTCAAGGGAACTTCGATAAAACCGGATTTTCGGTAAAGATAAATCGCGTTTTCTAATCGTGTATTGAAGTAGAGCACGAGTATTTTCCAATGGTGTTTTTCGGCGAAAACCACGGCGTGGCTGAGCATCTTTGTAACATCACCCAACAGGATGAAATTGGGATGACCATCCAAAGAGAATTGCTAAATCCGGTCGATTTGATTCAAAAAATTAAGGGTTTTGTAGTTGAAATGCACCCTTAATCAGATGAAAAATCGAGTCAGCGCGTGATAGCTGCTTCATTAACTTTTTGACACAAAGATAAGTTGCACTCAAAACCCAAACCTTTGAATTTGTTGCGACGCATAAAACTTCGCAAAAAGCTTCATTTTTTAACGTTCAAATCTTTTTTGAAACCTCCGGCGATTCCCAAACAACAGCGTCCAAAGCTTCAAACTTCCGAATCCCGTAAGGGGTCACTTTGATGTGTTTTGTTCGGGTATATTTCCGGATTTTTTTGTTCAACTTGATGGATTCTTGGGTTTTGTAACTGCGCTCGTGGTCGAGGTGCAGGCAGATGGCACTGTACCGGATTTGCTTGCCTTTGATGCCTAAATTTTTAAGTCTTTCGCCCATTTCGCGGTCTTCCCCGCCGTACTGCATCCGCTCGTCGAAACCGTTCACCGCCAAGATGTCTTCTCGCCAACCCGAGGCATTGTGTCCGTTCCAAGTTGCCTTGGAAGGCGTAAAACTATTCAGAAATTCTTCTTTGATACCTTCAGCGTTCAGTTTGTTATTTTTAAAAGATTTGCTCAAGCCGTTTTTGAGCAGCCATTTCAGTTCAAAACAACGTCCCAAATCAATATCTTCTTTCGATATCAATTTTGAAATAGACATCGGTAGTTTGTAATAACCACCTGAAAGAAACCTCCCTTTTTTTCTTTTTTTAAGGTGTTTGGCCACAAAATCCTTCCGCACGATGCAATCGCCGTCGCTCATAATGATGTAATCTGTGCGGCACGCCAAGATGGCTTTATTCAATATTTTAGTCTTTTGAAAACCCGCGTCTTCCTGCCAAACATGAATGACCGGAAAAGTGGCCTTTACTTTGAAATCGGCAATCAGTTTGGCTGTTTCGGCTCCCGATCCGTCATCGGCAATGATGAGTTCAAACGATTCTACGGTTTGCCGGGCATAGCTCCAAAGTACTTTTTCGAGCCATTCGACAGCGTTGTAAGTGCTGATAATAACCGATGTTTTCATGTTTAGTTTCATTTAGTTTAATGCTAAACTACTACTTAATGTTTAACTTTGTACCGAGTTAACCTTAATTTGATGAAAACACAAAACAGGCCTAAAATAAGCGCTTTGATTATCACCTATAATGAGATTTTACACATCAGAGAAGTGCTTCAAAACTTGTCTTTTGCCGATGAAGTCATCGTGGTAGATTCGTTCAGTACGGATGGGACAGTAGAAGTTATCAAGGAATTTAAAGAGGTGAAACTGGTGCAAAGAAAATTTAAAAATTTCACGGATCAACGAAATTTTGCTTGCACTTTAGCTTCATATTCTTGGGTATTGTTTATCGATGCAGATGAACGCATGTCACAAAAATTAATAGGTGAAGTGCTTGAGGTTGTTTCTGACCCGAATGCCGTATCAGCCTATTTTATGAAACGCATTATTTTTTTTAATGGCAAGCAGCTTCGTTTTGGAGGTCGCCAAAAGGATAAAATTCATCGTTTGTTCCAAAAAGATAAAGCTTTTTACCGATTGGGTTTGCTGGTGCATGAAAAGCTCGAAGTTACAGGGCTTACGAAAGTCCTAAACAATCCTTTAGTTCATTTTCCTTACCAAAATTTTGCGCATTACGAGAGTAAAAGAAAACACTATGCGAAATTGAAGGCACAGGAACTTTTCGATAAAAAAGTAAATCCATTCTCTTTTCATTTTTATGTTAAGCCAATCTTTAAGTTTTTCCAACACTACTTGCTCAAATTGGGTTTTTTGGATGGACATTCGGGACTGGTTTTGAGTTGGCTTAACGCAAAATACGTTTACAAAAGATATGTTTATTTAAAAGAAATAAAAGATGGAAATCCACCAGGAAATTGAAAATACGCTAAAAATTCTTCAACAAGGCGGTATCATTCTCTACCCGGCCGACACCATTTGGGGTATCGGTTGTGATGCGACCAATCCGGAAGCGGTGTCAAAAATTTACAAACTCAAAACGCGCTCCGAAACCAAAAGCATGATTTGCTTGGTCAGCGGTGAGCGCATGCTTTATCAAATATTTGACCGAATCCCGGAAACGGCTTGGCAAATCATGGAACTTTCCGAAAAACCGACCACATTGATTCTGGACAAACCAAAAAACGTAGCCGGAAATCTCATAACTGATGACAACACGCTGGGTGTCAGGATAGTCAAAGAGCCATTTTGCTTCAAGCTGATAGAGCAGCTCAAAAAACCTTTGGTTTCCACCTCGGCTAACCTGTCCGGTGCATCTACCCCATATTCCTTCCAAGAAATTAGCACCGAAATTTTAAAAGGGGTGGACTATGTTGTAAATTTGCGCCGCGATAAAATTTGCAAACAAGCTTCCACCATCATCAAATTAACTTTAGATAATCAGGTGAAAATTATTAGAAAATGATTTTGATTGAGGTGATTTTTTTGACAAGGAAATAAATAAAAACGGAACCTGAAATCCTTTAAATTTTTCGCACTTTGTGCACTATGTGGCTTTGTGGTGAAAATATTTGAACAATTAGAATTTCTTTCTCGTGAGATGGAAACCTCCATATGAAACTGAAAACAATTAAATGAAATATTATACAGAAGCTCTTTATCACCCCGTTTTCAAGATTATCTCTGAGTCAGCATCCGCGTTGGGTGTAGATTCTTATGTGATAGGTGGTTTTGTACGCGATTATTTATTACAGAGAAATATTCCGAAAGACATCGATGTGGTTGCCATAGGCAGTGGCATCGATTTGGCGCAGCGAGTTGCTTCCAAACTTTCCGGAAAGCCAAAGGTGCAGGTTTTTAAAAACTTTGGCACGGCGATGATTAAAACTGCCGATTTGGAAATCGAATTTGTCGGTGCACGAAAAGAAAGTTATGACCGGAGCAGCCGCAAACCCGCGATAGAAGACGGTACACTCGAAGATGATCAACTTCGCCGTGATTTTACCGTGAATGCGATGGCATTTTCGTTGAACAAAAGAAATTTTGGAGAATTGCTTGACCCTTTTTCCGGAATTACAGATTTGAAAACCAAAACATTGCGGACACCGGCCGATTCGGATATTACATTTTCCGATGATCCGCTGCGTATGATGCGTGCCGTCCGGTTTGCTTCGCAACTCCATTTTGAGATAAACACTGAGGCTTTTCAAGCCATCAAAAGAAATGCTGAACGTATCCGGATTGTATCGAAGGAACGGATTGTTGATGAGTTAAATAAAATTTTATTGACAGAAAAACCTTCCGTTGGCTTTTTATTGATGTACGATGCCGGTTTATTGCCGATTATTTTACCCGAACTGACAGCACTTCAAGGAATAGAAGAGATTGAAGGGCAAAGGCACAAAGATAATTTTTTCCACACCCTCGAGGTGGTTGACAACATCGCTCGAAACACTGATGACCTCTGGCTGCGATGGTCGGCGCTACTTCACGACATCGGGAAAGCACCTACCAAAAAATTTCAGGAACCTATCGGGTGGACCTTTCACGGGCATGAATTTGTGGGTTCCAAGATGGTTTATAAACTATTTAAAAGAATGTGTTTGCCTTTGAACGAAAAAATGAAATTCGTCCAGAAAATGGTGTTGCTCAGTTCGAGGCCTATCGTGCTTTCGCAAGATACTGTGACCGATTCAGCAGTCCGCAGGCTTATATTTGATACGGGGGAAGACATCGAAAGCCTGATGACTTTGTGCGAAGCCGACATCACCACTAAAAACCCGAACCGGTTCAAAAAATATCATCAAAATTTCAAGTCAGTCCGGCAGAAAATTGAAGAAGTAGAAACGCGCGATCATGTCCGGAATTTTCAACCGCCCGTGAGTGGCGAACTTATCATGGAAACTTTTGGAATTTCGCCTTCTAAGGAGATTGGAATCATCAAAGATGCCATCAAAGAAGCCATTTTGGAAGGAATCATCTCAAACGATTATGAGGCAGCTTATCAGTACATGCTCAAGAAAGGAATTGAATTGGGTTTAAAAAAATCTTAATTTTAGTTAACTATCCAGTTTTCTTCCGACCGATTGGGTAATTTTGACAAAACCTGATACTTATAAAATGTACAGAAACTATAAACGGTACTTGATTGCAGAAATGATTTTCCTCTTTTTGGTTATTCCCTTGAGTTTTTTATTTTATTACCCGACTACCATCAAGGTCATCTTGACTTTGGCCTCGTTTATTTATGTGGTTGCCTTGATTTTTAGGAATCGGACACGAATCAGGGAAACAAAAAAGACCATCAATTGGCGGAGGTTTTGGTTAAATACAGGCCTGAAATTCTTCGGATTGGTAATATTAACCATCATGGGTGTATATTATTACAATTCTGAACTTTTGTTTAAGATTGTTCGTGAGCGTCCGGTAATTTGGCTTAAAATATTTTTTATTTACAGCTTACTATCCGTATATCCACAGGAAGTAATCTATCGGGTGTTTTTCTTTTCCCGTTATGAAAGGCTTTTTCGCGACAAAAGATTGCTCATTTTTGTAAATGGGATTTTCTTTGCAGCTGCACACGTGTTTTTCAGAAACGAGTTTGTGTTGTTGCTTACTTTCTTTGGCGGGATGTTTTTTGCTTATACTTATCACAAAACCCGTTCAACCTCCATGATTTTTATAGAACATACGATTTATGGTTATTGGATTTTCACCGTTGGTTTGGGTGGGCTTTTGGGTTTCCCAAACTAATAACCGAGTTCAATCAACACTTAAGAAATAAAACATTTGTATTTTTGTCCAATTCTTTATTAAAACAAATAATCGATTATGAGTTCATTTGACGTTGCTATCATAGGTTCCGGCCCCGGCGGATATGTTTCCGCCATTCGTTGTGCACAATTGGGTTTTAGAACCGCCATCATTGAAAAATACAGTACTTTGGGTGGTACTTGCTTGAATGTGGGTTGTATTCCTTCCAAAGCCTTGCTCGATTCTTCACACCACTATCACGATGCGGTTACCCATTTCAAAGAACACGGAATCGATATTCCCGGTGATATTAAAGTCAATCTCGAACAAATGATTGCCCGCAAACAAGCAGTAGTCGATCAGACTTGCAGCGGGGTGAAATTTTTGATGGATAAAAACAAGATTACCGTATTTGAAGGTATCGGTAGTTTTAAAGATGCCACGCATGTTGACATTGCAAAAGCCGACGGCAAAAAAGAAACTATCGAAGCCAAAAATATCATCATAGCCACAGGTTCAAAACCCGCTTCTTTGCCTTTTATCAAGTTAGACAAAGAACGCGTTATTACCTCAACTGAAGCTCTCAAATTGAAAGAAATCCCCAAACATTTGATCATCATTGGTGGCGGGGTCATTGGTTTGGAATTGGGGCAGGTCTATCTCCGATTGGGTGCTGAGGTTTCGGTCGTGGAATTTTTAGACCGCATACTTCCGGGTATGGACGGAGCGGTTTCCAAAGAAATGACCAAGATTTTGAAAAAACAAGGAATGAAATTTTACACCCAACACAAAGTCACGGCGGTTGAGCGCAAAGGCAACGAAGTATGGGTCAAGGCCGATGATAAAAGTGGGAATAAGGTCGATTTTATAGCTGATTATTGTTTGGTTGCGGTTGGAAGAAAACCCTACACCGAAGGATTAAATTTGAAAGCAGCCGGCGTGAAAGCTACTGAGCGTGGGCAAATTGAAGTAAACGGACATTTACAAACCAATGTATCAAACATTTATGCCATAGGTGATGTTGTACGTGGAGCCATGTTAGCACACAAGGCGGAAGAGGAAGGCGCGATGGTAGCCGAAATATTAGCCGGACAAAAACCACACATTGATTACAACCTAATTCCCGGAGTTGTTTATACTTGGCCGGAAGCAGCAGCGGTTGGCAAAACGGAAGAAGAACTCAAAACTGCTAGTGTGGATTTCAAAGTAGGTTCTTTCCCGATGCGCGCTTTGGGTCGATCTAGAGCAAGTATGGATACCGATGGTTTTGTAAAAATATTGGCAGATGCCAAAACCGATGAAGTGTTGGGCGTTCACATGGTAGGTGCCCGCGTGGCAGACTTGATTGCGGAAGCTGTGACAGCCATGGAATTTAGGGCTTCGGCAGAAGACATCTCCCGCATGAGCCACGCGCATCCAACCTATGCCGAGGCTGTTAAAGAAGCTGCTTTGGCCGCTACTGACAACCGTGCATTGCATGTATAAAGCAACGGTGGCTGTGCAGAGTCGAAGCCACCGTCGCTCAGCCACCGGTTAACCGCAGTTGTTGCCTGAGCGAAGCTAAAGGCAACGGGAAGAATCAATGAATCTTTTTTGCCCAATGACTGTTATTTTCCATGTGTTATCCTTATAATTTTACTGTCTCAAGAGTCGATGATTATTAGAAATACTCCACTCAAATATCCGGTTGGAGGTGTTCCATTTATAACCCAATAATTGTCTATGAAGTAAATTTTATAAGGTCTTTACTTGGTTATTTGGTCTTTACCGTAAATTCTAAAAAGAATTGGTTGTGCTACGCCTATCGCAGTTAAACTATCTTTAATAACAATCCTTTTATTGTCAATGATATTGTGTTGATTTTGGTCATTGAGAGCCAATTTTAACTCTTGTTGAGCATACAATTTACCAGACAAAAGACTGTCATTTTTTGCCTGTCTAAAGGCATTTAGTGACAATAGCGAAAGTGTCAAAAGGCAATATTTGTACATTTCATTTTGTATAGCCATTGTTGCTTGCTACCTAAAATGCTATTTAAAACCAAATGTTCCCAACCCTTCGTGGCTGATTTTGATAGCTTCGAGCGGTTTTAGGTCAAAAGTATTGTCTTGTTCCACCATGTAATATTTCATGCCGGATAATTTTTTCTGCGCGAGGATTTTGGCAAAATCGATGTGTCCTTTACCCACGGGGGCAAATTTTCCTTCGTCATCCATGTCTTTCACATGCCAAATTTTAAATCGTCCTGGATACTTTTGAAAATAGGCAATCGGATTCGCTTTGGCATTGGTGACCCAATACAAATCCATTTGAAAATTTACGTATTTTGGATTGGTGTTTTCCAATAAATATTCAATGGGAACGATACCATCTTTGTTTTTCATAAATTCAAAATTGTGGTTGTGATACAACAACTTTAAACCCGCTTTCCGGCATTTTTCGCCCAAGGTGGTCAGTATATTTGCTAAATTTTCTACACTACCTTTCATTCCCATTGTACGATCCTTAGAATCAAAAGTAAAAAGACCCATGGGAGGAACCGGAATCACAAAATACTGAAACCCGGCGGCTTTGACATCGGCAATCATGGCATCAGCATTCTCTAAGGTAACTGAGCCCTGATGCGTGCTGATGGGCATTAATCCCAATTCCTTCAAGGCTTGTTTAAACATTAACGGTTCCATGCCATAAAATTTTCCGTCATTGTATCCTGCTGCCTCAATATATTTGTAACCGGCTGCTGCAACAGCTGTCAGTGTTGCTTTGGGATCTTTGCCCATATCGTCTCTAACAGTGTAAAGTGCCAAACCTCCAAACTTGTTTTGGGAAATACCGATAAGTGAACTTCCCAATAGAAGTGCAATTAAGAGCTGTTTGTGCATTGATTTAATAATTGAATTAATCATAGGTTTGTTTGTTGAATTAATAAGTTGCAATAAAAGTATGATTTTCAAAGCATATTTTTATTTAAAGTTTTCTTAATAACCTGAGCTAGATTATTAAATAAACCCCACGTAAGAAACAGATATGGATAGCCAAGAGTTTTAACGCCGGTATTGTAAAGAAAAATTATCGGGTTTTGGCGATATTTTTGCTCTCGACGGTCAGGGAATGCAAACCCGCCTGAATGGCGAAGTCGGGCAGGAATGTTGACAAAACGATATCAATATGCTCGAAAAAATATTATGTATTTGATATGTAATTAGTTATAAACTGAACTGGGGTTAATAACAACTTATTCTCATAAAGTTATCAAATGCCAATTAACAATTTGCAAACAAACCGATATGATTAACATGGCATTCCATCTGGTCTTTTAAAAACAAATAAATATAGACAGATGAAATCTAAGCGAATCATCCTGATAGTTATCGGTATTGGGACAATTACCGGGATTGGTTTAAATAGAGCAATCCTTTTCCCGAATAATCAAATTTAAATATCCTATTTGTCAGAAGCCGAAGTCATCACACATTCGTAGTTTACATATTCATGACGTTTCTGCAACCCCGTCTGGGTCGAACAGTTGTAATGTAATATGTTGTTTATGAAACTTTAATCCCTCCAAGATTAGTATTTGAGTAAACAATAATAATTTATTTAATCAACTTTACCCTGATCAAATTAAATGTTTCAGTCTGTCCATCTATGCAAGCACCTTTTCCAATTCAAGTGCCTTCGGGAAAAGGATGTTGTTTTCCAAGTGAATGTGTTGATGCAGATCGTCTTCAAATTCTTTTAAGAGAGCAAAAGTTACTTTATAGGTATTACAGCCATCTTGCGGAGGCGTATATTGCTTACTCAATTTGTCAATGATTCTGAATCGTTCACCTTCGATGTCGTGTTCTTGCTTCATCATTTCAATGGGGTTTTTAACAGTTCCAAAGTGAGGCGTTTCCATTTTTTGATGGGCGTGTTGTGCAGATACCATTTTCCGAATTGCAGGAAACAAAATGAGTTCTTCTTTTTTCATGTGTTGGGCCAATTCGCCGGCGGAGGCATAAAATTGTTCGGCTATTTCAAAGAGTTCTGCATGTTGTTTGCCATGCACCTCGCAAAGCCTTGCCAAGTACTGCTTGAGTTGAGTGGAGGTTGATTCTACATAACGATGGTGTTTTTTTTCGATATAATCTGCCAGCAAGTCTAAAGGCCATGATTGATAATCGTTTGTAGCGACTTTGGTTTGTGTTTGCAATTCGCTAAGCTCAGAAATTAAGCTGTCCGGTGACAATGATTTTGTGGCTGAAACCTCTTCAATGCTGCGGTTGCCTTTGCAACAAAAATCGATGCCGTGTGATTTGAAAATGGCTGCAGTCCGGTAATCATGTGCGACGATTTCGCCCACAATGGTTTCTTTTGTGATATTCATGGTTTTGTAATTTGAGTTGATTTATAATAGGCTATTTTGTATTGAAACATTTCTGCCATTTTCTCGGCGCGCCATTTGGCTTCTTCCGCTTTCGCTCCGGTAAACTGTGTTTCAATGTTTTCATAAAACAGTTTTAACCAGCGTTTAAAATGTTCTTGTGCAACCGGGAGTTGTGCGTGCGGGGCAAACGGGCTGCCAAAATAGGTGTGTTCTTCCAACAATATGGTCTGCCAAAACCGATACATTTTTTCCAAATGTTGTGGCCATTTATCTTGGATTTTTTCATTAAAAATATCTTTCAGCAATTCATCCGTTCGAACTTTTTCGTAAAAACTGTCAACCAACAGCTTAATGTCGTCCAAAGTGAGAATTTCTTTCTGCATGGTCAACGTTTTAAAAAAGTTAATCCTTCTTTCATCCCCAAAGTTAATTCCTCAATGGAGGTAGTTTCCAACATGTACTTAAGACTGTCCCGAACTTCCTTAAATTTATCATGCACCGGACAAGGTTTTTCTTCGTCACATTCTTTTAGCCCTAAACCGCAACCCGTGTAAATATTATCGCCATCTATAGCAGAAACGATTTGGCTCAGTTTGATTTGCTTGATCTGTATTTTATTAATTATAAAACCACCCGAAGGGCCTTTTGTCGAATCGACGATGTTGTTTTTGACCAACTGTTGTAAGATTTTGGCAGTAAAAGCCTCCGGTGATTCGATGGCTTTTGCAATCTCTTTCAGGTTGGTCCGTCTTTCTTCCAACGATTGAAAGGCTACATAAACGGTAGCCCGGATGCCATATTCACATGCTTTTGAAAACATATTTCAGTTTTAAATTTGTACAAAGATACAAATCGTTTTTATTTAGGACAAATATATCCGAAATAAAATGAAAATAATTCTTATTATTATTGCATAAAAACCATTCGTTGGACTGAATTCAGTTAATTTTTGTGGCTTCTGTTTTTTTGAAAATTTAGGCAGGGGATGTCAAATCGGGTGCGAAACTATTGTTCTAAATGTCAGGTTGATGCGGGGCGTTTTGACGTGTTTTACCGGTGGCAACCGGTGTAGCCAATACGTCTGAGTTTTGCCGGCCATAATGAGCAGGCTTCCGGATTCTAAGTTTACTGAAACCATTTCTTTGGTTTCTATGTGTTTGAAGGAAAACTTACGCGTGGCACCAAAACTCAACGAAGCGATGGTGCCGTCTTTTTTCAAATCTTTTTCACCGTCGCTGTGCCAAGCCATACCCTCTGTACCATCGTGATAGAGATTCAATAAACAGGAATTAAACGTTTCACCGGTTTTTTTCTCTATAAATGCTTTGATTTCCAACAATTCTTGAGTCCATGGTAAGGCGGTTTTGGTTTTGTTGGAATAGGTGTATTCAAACCCGTTGTCGCCGTACCAAGCAACTTTCCGTTTGGTGACAATGAGTTTGCCGAAAATGACAGCTTCATCGTTTTTCCAAGCGATTGTATTCATCAATTTTTCAAAATAATGATTTGTCTTTTGGGTGTCAAAAATTTTACCGTAATACTGCACAACTCCACTGCGAGAAAGTAAATTCCGATGCGGATTGTTGTTGAATAAATTCATTATGTGTTTTTAGATTGTGGGATCAAATAATCTACCGGTTCTTGGAAGGGTTACAATTTGAATTCCAACTTGCTTCCCATCCGATGATGGCTGTTTTTCGGATTGTTCCCCACCTATATCCACCGATGAAACCACCGGATTGAATGACACGGTGGCAGGGAATCAAATAGGCAATGGGATTGCACCCGATGGCTGTTCCAACAGCTCGCGAGGCATTGGGCTGTTCAATTTCTTTCGCAATTCGACCATACGATTTGAGTTGCCCCATCGGGATTTTCAACAAGGCTTCCCAAACTTTGAGTTGAAAATCAGTCCCTTTCAGATGGAGTTTTAGTGGGTGAATCGCTTTCCATTCGCACTTAAAAACGGCAGAAACCTGAAGGTGCAATATGTTTTGAGTGGCTCTGAAATTTGCATTGGGAAATAGGCTTTTGAGGCAGGGGACAGAATTGGAATCTTCTTCTTCAAACGTGACGTGGCAGATGCCTTTTGGAGTTGAAGCGATGAGAAGCCGGCCAAACGGACTGTCCGAAAAGCTGTATTCTATTTCCAGATTTTCTCCACCATTTTTGTATTCACCGGGAGTCATCCCTTCTATGCTGATAAACAAATCATGCAAGCGCCCACTGCGGGAAAGCCTGGTTTCGTCAACGACATCAAACAAGGTTTGTTGTGGTTCCCACAACATACTTTTGGTGTCCGAAAGGCTAATGAACTGCAAAAATTTCTTCGGGTTCACACCTGCCCATTCGGTAAACAAACGTTGGAAATGAAATGGGCTCAGATGCACATTCTCGGCAATAGCTTCCAAATCGGGTTGGTCTTTGTGATGCTGGTGCAGATAATCGATCGCGGTTGCAATGTGTTGATAATTGACAGATTGTTGGCTCACTTCATTTAGGTTACTAGGCAAAAGTAAGTCAGCGGACAGTCAATTCAAACCCAAAACTTGCATTTTTTTCTTAGGTGTAATTCAATAAGAATTCATGTTAAAAAGCTTAGATGATTCGCTAATAATTTTTCAATTTGCAAGGCGTAGTATCAAATGTTTATTCACTTTTCGGCTTTTCAGGTTTTTCTTGTTTTCTTGATTTTGGTTCGGTAGGTTTTTCTTTCGGAGTATCTTCGCCTTTTAAGTATGTAGGAAGATTGAGTCCTGCCATGTTAAACAAATCGTTGAGTGGCGGAACGGTTTTCATCATCCCGGAAACAAAATTGGCCGTAGAGCCGTTTCCGTTTTCATTATTTCCGGAATCCCAAACTGTGATTTTGTCAATTTTGATATTTTTTACAGCTTCCACTTGTGTTTTTACCAATTCAGGAAGTTTCTCAATCAACAACAATTGAAAAGCCTTAGTCGGGTCGCCGCCGGCTGCACTGACTACTTCTTTGTATCCTTCAGCTTGCTTGGTTAATATTTCAAACAATCCTTTGGCCTCGGCTTCCATTTTCGCGAAAATAGCATCTGCCTCACCTTTAGCTTGCTCGCGGATGCTTTCGGCTTCGGCTTGTGCATTGATGATGGCACGTTGTTTGGCTATTTGAGCCGGGATTACCACGTTGGCATTTTGGGTAGATCGCTCTCTTTCTGCGCGTGCGGTTTCTGCTTTTTGTTCGGCTAAGTAGGCTTCTTCCAAAGCTTTTGCACTTTGCACTTTTTCTGATGCCAAGGCTATCCGCAAAGCTTCGGCTTCTTTTTCTCTTCGGGTTGCTTCCGAGTTGGCAATAGCAATTTTAGCTTCATTTTCGCCTTGGATGGCGACGGCGTTGGCTTCCGAAGTTTTAACCCTTGTATCCCGCTCTGCCTCGGCTCTTCCAATGGCTTCATCTTTGGCGGCGACGGCAATGCTGATTTCCCGGTCTTTCTGGGTGATGGCAATTTTCACATCCCGGTCGCGGTGGGTTTCGGCTATTTGAGTGTCTTTTTCACGATCTGCCAAGGCTTTTCCGGTTTCACCGATTTTTTCTTGCTCTGCCACACTGATTTTGGCTTCATTGATGGCTTTGGCAGCAGCTTCTTTGCCCAAAGCTTCTATGTAACCCGATTCATCTTTGATGTCCGTAACATTGACGTTGATTAATTTTAAGCCGATTTTTTTCAATTCACTGTCAACGTTTTTAGAAATATTGTCGAGAAATTTGTCTCTATCCGAATTGATTTCTTCAATGGTCATGGTGGCAATCACCAGACGCAATTGCCCGAATAGAATGTCTTTCGCCAACTCTTGAATTTGTTCGGAAGACAGGCCTAACAATCGCTCAGCTGCTGTGTTCATGCTGTCAGATTCTGTGGAAATGGCAATGGTAAAACGGCAAGGAACATCTACACGTATGTTTTGACGACTCAATGCATTGGTCAGGTTGGCTTCTATAGATAAGGGTTTCAAATCTAAAAAGGCATAATCTTGTATGACCGGCCAAATAAACGCGCCTCCGCCGTGCACACATTTGGCAGAAGTGCCCCCGGTGCGGCCGTAAATAACTAATATTTTGTCAGATGGGCATCGTTTGTATCTTGAAACTAAAGCGGTAATGGTCACAAAAAGCACGACCGCGGCGACTGCGATAAGCATGATAGGTGTCATATATTAAATTATAGGGTTTCTACTTCTAACAAATTTCCGCTTTCGACTTTGATGATTCTGACCATCGAACCGGTTTTGATTTCATCTTTTTCAGTTATAGCATCGAGCTCATGGAAAGAGCCGTTCACACTGATTAAAATTTTTCCTTTTCCGGATTTTTTAGCTGGAATGGTCAAATAGACTTCGGCGGTTTTACCCAACGTATTTGCAATATTAAAACTGTTGTTTTCAGCTAATTTTTGTATTTGCTTAATAATGACGAAAAACACGATTACAAACATAATCCCAACAAGCAAAGAAATCAGAATGAGAATGGTTTTGTTTGTGATGCTTTCATAAAAGGAAATTCCAGTCCAACCAAAACCCAAGAGAAAATTGATGAGGTTGCGGAAAGAAAATAATTGAAAAGGCGTATCAGTACCTGATAAATTACTGTCAAAATCTGCATCTGCACCGTCTGAAGCATCCGCGCCGACAAAGGTGAGTACTGTTTGGAGGATAAAAACAATACTGGCTGGAATCGCGATAAACCAAAATGTTTTAAGGAGTGGTTCTAAGTGATTGAAAAATTCCATATTGAAAAGGATAGTTCTGTTTTATGGGAAATTGTCTTAAAAATTGTATTTTGAACTTAGTAAATGTAGAAAATAATTGAATGAAAAATTAAAAAAAAGAAGAATTTAAAAAAAATGAAATAAATCTTTTGAAGATAGTTGCTTGCGTAAAATCGAATCAAACTTGGCTGTTACAATTTTATTTTTTTTGAAACTTGAAAAAAATCATGTTTTTAAAAAAAAGTTACCTTTACTTTTGTCTAAAATTAATCAAAAAATGAGTTTATATACTACCGCCGATGAGGCTTTGAAGATTGTAAAATCTAACAATCGTGTTTATGTGCAAGCTGCTGCTGCTGCCCCCACCGTTCTTACAAAGGCACTGGCAAAGCGCGCTTCCGAACTTCGAAACGTGGAGGTATGCCACTTGCATACAGAGGGTGAGGCGGCTTACGCCAACCCGGAACTCAGAGACAGTTTTCATGTCAATTCTTTTTTTATCGGAAAAAACGTCCGGCACACCCTCAAAGCTGGAAATGGCTCCTACACGCCTGTTTTTTTGAGCGAACTCCCTTTGTTGTTTGACCGGAATATCCTCAACCTCGATGTGGCGCTTATCCACGTGTCGCCTCCGGACAAACACGGGTACTGTTCGTTGGGTGTTTCCGTTGAAGCTACCCTGTCTGCCATCAACAAAGCAAAGCATGTCATTGCTCAAATCAATCCGCAAATGCCCCGTACACATGGTGATGGAATTATTCACATTTCTAAAATAGATACGCTGGTTGAGGTCGATTGTCCAATTTACGAACACAACAATCCGCCGATAACCGAACAGGAAGATAAAATTGGAGGATATGTTGCTGAACTCATAGACGATCGCAGCACTTTGCAGATGGGCATCGGGTCGATTCCCAATGCGGCATTGACCAAGCTAATCAACCACAAGGATTTGGGTTTACACACTGAAATGTTCTCCGACGGTGTCATCGAATTGGTTGAAAAAGGAGTCATAACCGGGAAATACAAAGGCGTGAATCCGGGTCGGGCGATGGCTACTTTTTTGGTTGGTTCTAAAAAACTATACGATTTTGTCGATGACAATCCGTTTGTAGAAATGCGGGCATCAAATTTCGTAAATGACGCGGCACGCATCAAGAAAAATCCGAAAATGGTAGCCATCAATTCGGCAGTAGAAGTAGATATCACAGGCCAAGTCTGTGCAGATTCAATCGGATTTTCGATGTACTCAGGTGTTGGCGGACAAATGGATTTTATCAGAGGTGCTTCCTTGAGCCAAGGCGGAAAAGCCATCATCGCTTTGCCGTCGGTCACCAAAAATGGCGCAAGCAGAATCGTGCCTTTCCTCAAACAAGGAGCGGGTGTAGTAACCACCCGGGCGCATATCCACTACATTATCACCGAGTATGGAATAGCCTATTTGTATGGAAAAACGCTTCGAGATCGTGTGAAAGAATTGGTGAAAATTACGCACCCTGACCACCGGGAATTTTTGGAAAAATCGTACTTCGAAGCCCTTAAAAACAGCAAATAATGATTATTTTGAAATAAACGCTTGTAAAAACAATTCGGCAACCAATTCATTGCCTGTTTGGTTTAAATGAACGCGGTCTGTGGTAAGAATTCCTCGATCTAAGTTCTCCGGATTGTTTGTCAGGTTATAATCCAAAAATATTTTTCGAAGATCAATGAGTTGGCTGTTTGTATTGGATGCAATCTGTCTCACGATTTTTGAATACTCGTTTAAATCGCCATCCTGCGGGTTGGAAAAATCTGATTTTTCACCGATGGCCGCGGGTGTAACGCAGATTACTTCGGCACCTTGTCCTTTGATTTTTTCAATAATGGCGGTGTAAAATTTATCGAACCGATCGGGGTCTGTGCCGGTTCCGAAATCGTCTTTGTGCCACACGTCGTTTACGCCGACAAAGATGAAAACAACATCCGGATGAAGTTCTAAGACATCTTTTTCCAATCTAAAATACAAATCATAAATTTTGTTGCCACCGATACCTGCTCCAACGAGTTCGTATTGTTCGGCTTGGTTGTTTTCGATTAATTTTTGCTGAATCAAATCGATGTATCCTCCTTTTTGCACACCCATTTCAGTGATGGAATCACCAAAGAAAATGATTTTTTTGGGCGGTTTAGAAGTGAAAGATGAAGTCATAATTAATAGAATTACGGCAGTAATGGCAATCGAAAATGTTTTCATGTCTAAAAAAATATGGAGGTAACAAGTTAAAAATCATAGGCGTGCCGATAGAATTGACCACAAAGGATGACAAACATGTCTTTTTCCAATGTTTCTATGGGAAATTCAACAATCCGATTGATTTCCTGCCCGTTTCTATAAAAAATAATGGTGGGCACGTTGGTGATGTTCATCCCTTTTTCCAAGCCTTCCGGCGTGGTTTTTTCTTCACTGATCATGATGGTGGTCATTTTTGACTTATCGAAGCCCAACTGATCTAAAATTTTGACAAAATTCGGAACTTCTCTCCAGCTGTCTTCACACCAAGTCCCCATATAAAGTTTGATGGTTAGGTCATTTTTTAAATGGCTTTTGATGTCTTGTATGGTTTTTTGATTGGGTTTGTAAGCATCATAAGCAGGAATAAACCAATCGGCATAAGGTTCTTTTTTGAGCACTTCTACCGGATAAACCCCCAACAAAACAGGTGTTTTTACTGAGTCTGTTTTTTCATTCATTATTATTTCTTGTTGAGAATCATCGGGTGTCACCGTTGCTTTTTTTTGGTCATTTTTACAGGCATAAAAACCGGATAAAATAAGCAATAAGAAGAATGTTTTTTTCATTTTTTTGGTTTTATAATCCTTGAAAAACTAAATCAAGGAATGACGCGTCATGACCGCAGGTTGTTCGATTCCCATCAATTTCAAAATAGTCGGGGCAATATCGCTTAAAACACCATTTTTAATTTTTTTCAAATCTTTGTCTATCAAAATCAATGGAACGGGGTTGGTAGTGTGTGCCGTGTTGGGCGTTCCGTCCGGATTGATCATGGTTTCGCAATTGCCGTGATCTGCGATAAGCAGGATAGTATAACCGTTGCAGAGAGCCGTCGTGATGACTTCTTTGACGCAGGCTTCCACGGCTTCGCAAGCTTTGATGGCAGCTTCCATCACGCCGGTATGGCCCACCATGTCGCCATTGGCGAAATTAAGGCAAACAAAATCTACTTCACCCTTTTTGAGTTCGTTTACCAAGGCATCTTTGAGTTCATAAGCACTCATTTCCGGTTTCAGATCGTAAGTGGCTACTTTGGGAGAATTTCTCAGTATTCGGGTTTCGCCTTTGAAAGGTGTCTCACGTCCGCCAGAAAAGAAGAAAGTTACGTGTGGATACTTCTCAGTTTCAGCAATACGAATCTGCTTTTTGTCGTGTTTTTCGAGTACTTCACCCAAGGTTTCAGTAATGTTGTCTTTGTCATAAACCACGTGAATATTATGAAAAGTATCGTCGTAGTTTGTTAATGTGACATAATACAAAGGGAGTTTTTTCATAGCAAACTCCGTAAAATCTTTTTGGGAGAGCACTTCGGTCAATTCGCGACCTCTGTCAGTCCTGAAATTGAAGAAGATAACCACATCGTCGGGTTGGATGACTGCGACTGGCTTTCCGTTTTCAGTAATCACGGTCGGTTTTATAAACTCGTCAGTCACATCTGCAGCATAACTTTTTTGAAAGGTTTCTCGGAAATCTTCGGACTTCGTCCCTTGTCCATGAACGAGTAAATCATACGCTAATTTGACGCGTTCCCAACGTTTGTCCCGATCCATGGCGTAATAACGACCAATCACGGTGGCTAATTTAGCAGTAGTTTTGGATAAATGTTTTTGTAAGTCTGTCAGAAAACCCAAACCCGATTTTGGATCTACATCGCGGCCGTCTGTGAACGCGTGAACATAGATTTTTTCTAAACCTGCCACTTGTGTTGCATCTATCAGTCCTTTCAGGTGAGTGATATGAGAATGTACGCCACCATCGGAAACTAATCCGAGGAAATGTACGCTTTTGTTGTTTTTCTTGGCATATTCAAAAGCCTTCATCAATTCAGGTTCGTTTGCTATGGTTTGGTTTTGAACGGCAAGATTGATTTTAGCCAAATCTTGATAGACAATCCTCCCGGCTCCAAGATTCATGTGACCTACTTCGCTATTTCCCATTTGGCCTTCCGGTAGGCCTACATTGAGTCCATCGGTGCGAAGTGTGGCGTGAGGGTATTTTTGATACAAACTATCGATAAATGGGGTGCGAGCTTGATCGACTGCTGATACTTTCGGGTCAGGAGAAATACCCCATCCATCGAGTATCATAAGGATTACTTTTTTGTTCATGAGTTCTTTAAATCATTTGAATACAAAGATACTAAGAATCGTATCGACACAAAATAAAAAAGCCCGCAAAAATGGGCTTTTTAACGAATCAATAACCTTTGGTGAATTACAATCAATCATGTGATTTTTGTTTTCTGTAATCATCCAACAACTTTCGGTTGAAGTCTTCTTCCAATTTCGACAGCAACAAGACTTTTTTGGGTGAGATTACTTTGCTCAGGTCTGTCAGCATCTTTTTTCTTTCCGTTAGGATGCTTTCTTCTATTTGATAAATATCGTCTAAATATTTAATAGCTTCCGCATCACTGATTGAAGCAAAATTATTTTTTAATTTTATCCGAATGGCACGCAATTGATGCCTTTTTTCTCGCAGGAAGTCGTTTTCAAAAGCATTGTAGATAGGCCAAAATTTCTCTGCTTCTTCAGGTGTCAGGCTCAATTCTTGGGTAAAAAATGCGGTTTTAAGTGCCATGATTTTTTCGTGGTATTCTTTTCGTTGCGAAAATCCGGACAAGCACGTCAATACAATCAATAAGGTAAATACGAGTTTTTTCATTTTGTGTGTTTTTATTCTTCGGTCAAAAGTGAATTACTCAGGTGATCTGTCAGATAATCTTCCAAATCCGCATCGGATAGATTAACTTCAGAAAAAGCGGATAAATCCATTTCACCTGTGAATAAGTTGTTGACATCCATATTGTATGTACTCATGGTATTGTCAAGATAGGTTTGGACATCAGTCCATTGCAATGCGATAGTTTCTTGAGGTTGCTGAGAATGAGATTGTTGTTGATTTATTAAATAGAAGGAAACAAAAACCAACACTGCAGCTACAGCGGCATATCGGGCATATTCGTTAAATAAAAATCGGATTTTGCTTTGTTTTTTTGGTTGTACAGAGGCTAAAATAGTTGCTTTCGATTTTTTAAAATAGCCTTGCGGTACGCTAAATCCGGTTTCGTACTTTTCGGTAAGCGGATTGCTACCAATTGTTTTGTCTTTTATTTTTTGAGAAAATTCCTCAAAATATCCTTTAGGGACGACAAATCCACTGGTTTTGATTGCATCGAAATTTTTCTTAATCGGTTTCATTTCAAAAGTTTGACGTTTTTTTAAGACAATCGTTTAATTGGATTTTAAAAAAGCTTCAATTTTTTTCACGGCGTGGTGATAAGACGCTTTTAGCGCGCCTTCTGAGGTTTCCAAGATTTCAGACATTTCCGCGTATTTTATTTCATCAAAATAACGCATGTTGAAAACCAACTGTTGTTTATTTGGCAAAGTGGCGATGGCTTTTTGTAGTTTGATTTGAATCTCGTCCCCTTCAAAATAAGGGTCAGAAACCAACTGTTCGACAGCGTGTTGTTGTAAATCTTCCATCGAGACTTTGTTTCGTTTTGCTTTGCTTTTCAAAAAACTCAAAGCTTCGTTGGTAGCGATGCGATAGAGCCAAGTATATAATTTGCAATCGCCTTTGAAGTCGTTAATATACCTAAAAACTTTGATGAAGGTGTTTTGCAACACGTCGTCTGCATCGTCGTGGTCTATCACAATTTTTCGGATGTGCCAATAGAGCCTTTGTTGATACAATTCCAACAAAACTTCGAAAGCACTGTTTTGTGTTTCCTTGCCCTGTAACTGTATGACCAACGCGGATTCTTGCACGGTTATTATTTGATTTTAAGACACTAAAATTAACGAATAGTTTAATATTCAATTCGTTTTTTTGAAATCATTTGAAAATCAATTTTTTTCTAAACAGATACTTTGACTAATTTAGCCTAAATTTTCATGAGATGATACTCAACGATTACATCGATCATACGCTGCTCAAACCAACGGCCACAACAGAAGATATCCGAAACTTATGTGATGAGGCGGAGCGATATAATTTTTATGCCGTTTGCGTAAATGGTAGCCGAGTAGCAGACTGCAAAATATTTTTAAAATCCAATCGAGTGAAGATTGCTGCCGTGGTAGGTTTTCCTTTGGGAGCATCCCTGACGGATGTCAAAATATTTGAAGCAGTTAGAGCCATCGAAGACGGAGCTGACGAAATCGACATGGTAATCAACGTGGGTTGGCTCAAAGAAGGCAGAGTAGAAGACATTTTAAAAGAAATCAAACAGATAAAACAGGTCGTTGAGCAAAGGGTTTTGAAAGTTATCATCGAAACTTGTTTTCTGTCTAAAGCTGAAATTGTTCAAGTAGCAGAAATCTGTGTCGCCGCAGGTGCGGATTTTGTAAAAACTTCCACGGGATTCGGGACTGGTGGTGCTACTTTTGAGGATGTGATACTCATCAAAAAAACGGTGGGGAACCGAGCAAAAATAAAAGCAGCGGGCGGTATCAAGGACAAGGAAGCTGCACTGAAATATTTGTCATTGGGCGTTACTAGATTAGGGACTTCATCAGGTATAGCTTTAGTAGAAGGTATTGTTGAATCAGGCGGTGCTAAATATTGACAAAAAAAAGCCCACTCGTTCGAGCAGGCTTTCAGCTAAATAATTGAGAAGTGATTTAGTGGAGTTTAATCTCTGTGTCCTTTGTTGTAACTTTTCCCATGGCTATCTCTTCCGGCATCGTGGTTTTCATGCCTATCATCCTCTCTTTTCCTGCCTTTTTCTTCATAATGCCCTCTGTTGTACCCTTTATTGGCATAGTTTCCATAGGCGTGATTCTTGTAGTGATTGCCATAATAAGGTTTGGCATAATGCGTATTGTAAACTACTACACGTGGAGCAACATAAACGTGAGGTCTGTAATATCTTTTGTAATAAGCATAGTTTGCTCTCGGATGCCCGATGGATGAAACGTAATTGCCATGAAAATAAATTTCTACATTTCCAATGGCTCGCAACCTTCCGTAACCGTCATAATCGATATAAACATCCCCAATTTGGGTGATATTGCCGTATCGGTCGTAGCGAACATATTCTCTACGTGAATCCGGGCGAGATTGGTTGTAGCTGAAACTAAAATTTGGTGTTGAAATAGAAGCGTAAAGCCTATTTCTGTAAGGGGTTTCATAACTGTGGATTTTAAAATCAAACGTGCCGTCGCGATAGACATAGAAAGAAACGTTGCTTTCCGTAAATTCGATGTAGTCTGAATAGCGATGGTTTGCTGTCGCGGTGTTTTGAAATGCAAAAACCAAAATAAAGGCGGAAGTTAAAATCAAATTTTTCATAATGATAGAATTTTAGATTGTCGGTTTTAATCGAATCGACTATCGATTTGAAACGGTAATTACAATTGCCGTGCCAAAAATTAATCACTTGAATTAACTATTTGATATATAACTAAATAAAACTAAAATTAGTTGATTTTGGCAAAATGAAATATATCGAAATAGTGTATTTGGAATCTTCTTAAACCCTTTTGACCGAGTAGCCTTCTTTGTTCAGGATTTCGATGATTTTATCACGAAAATTACCTTGGATAATGATTTCACCATCCTTGGCCGAACCACCCACGCCACATTTAGTTTTCAACATTTTAGCCAGTACTTGCAAGTCTTCATCAACTCCCACAAACCCTTTGATGAGTGTTACAATTTTTCCATTGCGCCCTTTTTTGCTGAAATGTGCCTCAAGTCTTTGGTCTTTTTTGGGTAGCGTTTCTTTGTTTTCAGAATCAGATTGAAATTTGAAATTTTCATTGGTAGAAAAAACGAATCCGCCCAAATCTTCCAATCCTAATTTTTTGGGTTTGCTCATGCTTTTATTTTTTGAGGCCTATTTCTTGAAGGCGTTGATTCAGATATGCCCCGGCGGTGATGTCATCAAAAGATTTTGGGTGATTTTGGTCAATGCATTCCGGTAAACAATTGAGCCGCATTTCGCTGCGCGGATGCATAAAAAAGGGAATAGAGTATCGGGAAGTATGCCAAAGTTCGCGCGGTGGATTCACAACCTGATGAATGGTCGATTTGAGTTTGCCGTTGGTCAATCGTTGTAGCATATCGCCAACATTTATCACCAGCTCATCGGGTTGTGCAATCGCATCTATCCAAACACCGTCTTTTCTCAAAACCTGCAATCCCGGGGCAGAAGCCCCCATGAGCAAAGTGATGAGGTTGATGTCGCCGTGAGCTCCTGCTCTTACAGCGTTTTTGGGTTCGGTTGTAATAGGTGGATAATGTATTGGACGAAGGATGCTGTTGCCATTGCTCGCCCAATAATCAAAATAAAATTCATCCAAGCCAATGTGCAATGCCAAGGCACGCAAGACATAAATACCGGTTTTCTCGAGCATTTTGTATGCTTTCATTCCAACTTCGTTAAACTTTGGGAGTTCTTTTACGTCTAAATTGCCGGGATAAATTTCCGTGAGTTTGGCATCAACTTCGGGCTCTTGCCCAAAGTGCCAAAATTCTTTCAAATCCCCTTCGGGTTTGTCTTTGGCGTGTTCTTTTCCAAATGAAACGTATCCTCTTTGTCCGGCTAATTCAATGCGTTCATACCTTTTTTTAACATCGGCCGGTAATTCAAAAAACTTTTGAACTTGCTCATACAATTGGATGCTCAAATTTGGACTCAAAAAATGGTTTTTAAGTGCCACAAACCCAATTTCTTCGTAGGCTTTGCCCAATTCGTTTACAAATTTTAGTTTTCTTTTAATGTCGACTGAAAGGAAATCACTTAGGTCAATGCTTGGGATATGGTTCATATCTTTGTTTTGGTTTAATTGTCTTGCAAAGATATTCTTTTATTGAATTTTTAAAAGTTCAGCCAATTAGTTAGAGTCAAAACTACATTCATATACATGGACATCGCTTAAATTAATGCTACTTTTGTCTTACAACTAAAATAGGTTGTTTAGGATTTTTTGTATGAAAAAAGTATTGGTTGTCACCTACTATTGGCCACCCGCAGGCGGTCCCGGCGTGCAGCGATGGTTGAAATTCGTAAAATACTTACCCGAATTCGGCATTGAACCGCATGTGTATGTTCCGCAAAACCCAAATTATCCGATTGTAGATGAAACACTTCTATGCGAGCCTAATCCTGCCATCCACATCATCAAGCAGCCTATTTTTGAACCCTATGCTTTGGGCAAAATAATCTCCAAAAAGAAAACCAATCGAATCAGTTCGGGGATTATAACCGAGAAAAATATGTCGTGGATGGAGAAATTCCTGCTTTTCGTGCGTGGGAATTTATTTATTCCGGATGCGCGTGTTTTTTGGGTAAAACCATCTTATACGTATTTAAAAAATTATCTTATTGAACAAAAAATTGATACATTGATTACCACTGGGCCTCCACACAGTTTACATTTGATTGGCTTGAGATTGAAAAAAGAGTTGAAAATCAATTGGATAGCCGATTTCCGTGACCCTTGGACAACTATTAGCTATCACAACAAACTTCGGATGTTGAAGTTTGCCGTAAAAAAACACCTTCGAATGGAACGGGAAGTATTGCAAACGGCGGATGAAATCATTGTCACAAGCAATTCCTTGCAGCGAGCCTATCAAAAGACAGCCAACAAACCCGTCTCACTCATCACCAACGGATATGACCTTGAAGATATTGAAAAAGTTGATTTAGATGCATTTTTTTCGATTACCCACATAGGTTCGTTGCTCTCAAGGCGCAATCCAATCGTTTTGTGGAAGATACTGTCGGTATTGATTCAATCGCAACCTGATTTTAAAAAACACTTGAAAATCAAATTAGCCGGTATAGTCGGGCAAAATGTATTAGATTCCCTAAGCGAATTTGGTTTGATGGTTTTTGTAGAGCAGAAGGGCTATGTGAATCACAGCCAAGCAATTAAAATGCAACATTCGGCTCAGTTGCTGTTGTTGGCAGAAATTGATTCTGAAGAAACAAAAGTAATCATTCCTGGTAAATTTTTTGAATATTTAATCGCCAGAAGGCCTATTTTGGCTGTCGGGCCACACGATTGGGAAATAAAAGGGCTAATCGAGCAAACCTCAAGCGGGCGATGCTTCAGCCACCGGCAACAGGAAGAAATAAAAGATTATATTTGGAAATGTTTTCAAGCCTATCAATCCGGGAATTTAATGGTTCAATCAAAAGGAATCGAAGCTTTTAGCAGAAAAGAGTTGACACGAAAACTATCCAAAATCATTCATCAATAATGGGTATCGTCAGCAAACAATCCATCCAAAACACGCTGATAACCTATGTGGGTTTTTCATTCGGAGCGGTCAACGCATTGTTTCTATACACCCATTTTTTGGGCGAAACCTACTATGGACTTACCGCATTTTTGTTGTCCTCCGGTGGCATCTTGATGCCTTTAATGGCTTTTGGCGCGCACAACACCATCATCAAATATTTTCCGCTTTTCAAAACAGAGCAGGAAAAATCCGGCTTTCTGACTTTTATGTTGTTTTTCCCTTTGATACTGATACTTCCGCTGTTGGTTTTGTTCTTTTTTTTCTACACGGATATCGCGCTGTACCTTTCAAGAGAAAACCCGATTATCTACGATTTTTTTTGGATGTTGCCTATTTTGGGATTGTTGATGGGCTATTTTGAGGTTTTTTACGCTTGGGTCAAAGTGCACTTTCAATCGGTTTTTGGCGGATTCATCAAGGAGATATTGATTCGGGTGATGATTATGATTAGTTTGTATTCGGTTCATATTCATTTGCTTACATCGGTTCAATTTGTTTTTCTGCTCGTGGTAATTTACGGGCTTTCGACCGTTTTGATGATGATTTCAGCATTTTGGATACGCAAACCCATAGCTAAAATATTTATCCCAAAAGAATTTAAAGCCATTTTTGTCTATTCGGCATTCATCATACTCTCGGGAAGTGTCGCTGCCATGCTGATAGATATCGACCGGTTTATGATTTCCCAGTTTGTCAAGATTGAAAACGTAGCATATTACTCTGTAGCCGTATTTATCGCTGCTGTTGTCGCCGTACCAAGCAGAGCCATGCATCAGATAACCCATCCGATTACGGCCAGGTTGATGGCTAACAACCAACACGACGAATTGAATATGCTGTACAAGCAAACCTCCATCAACTTACAGTTTATTGGCGGCTTTATTTTTTTGAGTATTTTGGTTAATATTCAACAAATCTATTTATTGATTCCCGATAAATACGAAGGAGGTATCAGTGTGGTTTTTTTGATTGGATTTACCAAATATTTTGATTTGGTTTTGGGCAATAATAACGCGATTATTTTCAATTCGACATACTATCGTTCGGTGCTGCTTTTGGGTGTGTTGTTACTCTTCTTTTCCGTTTTGCTCAATTCTATTTTTATTCCAAAATACGGCATCAATGGTGCGGCAGTTGCCACTTTGATTAGCCTTGCCGGATACAGTATGGCAAAACTGTTTTTTGTGGTATTTAAACTGAAACTGTTTCCGTTTTCCATCAAAAACGCATGGTTGTTATTGGTAACGGCAGCGTTGTTTTTCGGGTTTTATTACTGGGATTTTTCGTTTCATCCGATGGTAAATATACTGCTGAAGTCGATTTTGGTAACCGTACTATACGTCTTTGTCAATTACAAATTGAACATTTCGGAGGAAATCAACAAAGAAATTGGAAGATTGAAGCGAAAAATAACTTTTTGATAAATCAGTTCCATCTACAAGCAAAAAAAAACGTCTATTTGTGTGGAAGGAATTAATTTGTCGGGCAAAAAAAAAACGAGGAACAGGTTATTTTTTGTGTTGGGTTTTCAGATATGAACGATGTGTTTATGAGCTGATAGTGGCTTTGTGTTTCTTGATGTCCGCATTAGTTGTTGAGTTTTAGTTTCATCATTATGTCGGTCTGCTCGTCATTGCCCAATATGAAAACGTGTTTGTCAAACTCTACGAAACCGTTTTTTTTTGTAAAAATTTATTGCTCTTGGATTTTTTTCCCAAACACCCAACCAAACATAGTCAGCACATTTTTGTCTGGCTATTTGTATTGCTTTGTCGTAAAGTAATTGTCCAACGTTTTTTCCGTGAAAGTCTTTTAAAACATAAATACGTTCAATTTCAAGAGCCTTGTCGTCTTGCAATTCTGTTTGTGATTGTCTGAAGTTTAGTTTTAAGTAACCAATAATATGGTCGTCAAGTGTTGCAAAATAAAATTCAGCGTTGTTATCGTTAAGATCAGTGGTCAGTTTTGCAATAGAAAACCCTTCGTCAAGATAATTTTTCATATTCTCTTCCGTGTTACCAGAAGCGAAAGTTTCAAAAAACGTCTGCCTGCCAATTTTTTGTAATTGATCAATGTTGTCAAGCTTTACTTTTTGTATGTCAATGTCTGTCATTTTCGCTTTACGGTTTTGTTGTCTAAGGTTGCTACTGACGGTCTCGGCTATGCGTAGTGCGGGATTTCAAGGCACTTCACTGTCAACCAAACACAAACTTTGATAGAAGCACAATCCCGATAGCTATCGGGATGATTTAACCACTGAACCGCCACTTTTGGGTAGGTGCTGTTGTGCGTTCGGCTTTCTTTTCTGTCAAGCGAGTTTAACAAAATTGTCTTCAAGTTTTACGTTAAAATTGATTTCTGCTTTTAATGCTTTGAACACTTTTAATATCGTGTCAATGGTCGCACTATTGGCACTACTTTCAAGTTTAGAGATTTGAGCTTTCTGAACTCCAACAAGTCGTCCAAGTTCTTCTTGTGTCAAGTTTCTTTTTTGTCGAGCAGTTTTAATCATCTTTCCTAAAACGTCCATACGAAGTTCGTATTCGTATTCGTGACGCTCTTGTGTCCCGACTTTGCCGATATACTTGTCTTTCATTTCGGCAAGCGAGTAGGTCTTTAATTCTTTAGTTGCCATATGATTACTTTTTTAGTTTGTTGTTAAAATATTTGTCTCTTAGCCTTCATGCTCGGTCAATTTCGTTAGCCGGAATTTTGTCAACTTTCTTTATGAAACCGTGTGTCGCAAGAACCAAAGTTTCTTTGTTATCGGTCTTGTCCCAAAATGAAAGAAGTCTAATTTGAAGTCCTGCGTATTTTGCCCGAAACTCCCAAATATCATTTTGTAGTTTCTTGAAAAGTTTTGGGTCATTAGTCTTTTCAGTAAGGTCAATATTGTAAAAGATTTTTTTGATGGTCTTTCGGTCAAGTCCTGAAATGAACTCGTCTGCTTAAACTAAAAATTCTGTCTCAAAATATCTCATTCAAGGTTGTCTTGTTAAACGTCACAAAGATAATAAATGTTTCCAAATATTGAAACATTATTTTTCTATGATTTTATTCGGTGTCGGTTTTTTAAGTTGACGCATAACTAGTATAAATCACCAAATATATACAACTTTTTAAAGATAATAAAGCAAGCGTCCCGATAACAGGGCTGTAATCCTTAAAACTAAGCTCTAAAAACAAAAAATCCAACCACTTTCGCGATTGGATTTTCTTAGTCGGGGTGGCAGGATTCGAACCTGCGACCTCCTGGTCCCAAACCAGGCGCGATGACCGGACTACGCTACACCCCGAGATATAAATTTTCAAGCGGAGAGTGTGGGATTCGAACCCACGCGACGGTTACCCGCCGACAGTTTAGCAAACTGCTCCGTTAACCACTCTGGCAACTCTCCTTTTTGTTTGTCGCTTCCAACACCCAAAAATGAGGTTGCAAATGTAGGATTTCATTTCTAACAACACAACATTTTTTTAATTAAAACCACAAAATAATCGATTTCTTTTTTATTCCGGATATTCGATGCGCAGATGATAGATGTTTATCAACTTGCGCTTCAATACTTTCTTGACTTTTTCTATTTCTTTTAGAGTGATATCTGAATTTAAAAATTGATGTTCTTCTTTCTGTTTTTCAATGATTTTTTCTACAAAAGCATCTATTATCAGGGTATCCGGATTTTTTAAACTTTTGGAGGCAGCCTCCACACTGTCTGCCATCATCAAAATGGTCGTTTCTTTTGAAAAGGGGATTGGCCCGGGGTAACGAAACATTTCTTCATCAACTGTTTCAGATGAATCCCTCTCTTTTGAATAAAAATAATAGACCAACATGCTACCGTGATGTGTTCGAATAAAATCGATGATGCGATCGGGGATTTTATTCTTTTTTGCCATTTCAATACCATCTTTCACATGCCTTATAATTACGGAGGCACTTTCTATAAATGACAATTCATCGTGTAAATTGGATCCGGATAACTGATTTTCAGTAAAATAAGATGGGTTCTTCATTTTCCCGATATCGTGGTAGAGCGCACCTACCCGGACTAACATTGCATTTGCACCTATTTCCTGCGCGGCTGCTTCCGCAAGGTTTGCAACCTGCAAAGAGTGATGAAATGTGCCCGGCGCGGTATCTGCTAATTCTTTAAGTAGTGGTGAGTTTGTGTCCGATAATTCCAAAAGAGAAAAGTCGGAGACTAATCCGAATAATTTTTCGTAAACGTAAAAAAGAGGGACTGATAATGCCAAAATGATTAATCCGTTTATAACAAAAATCCCAATCGTCATCCAACTCAGGCCATATGTGTTGCCTTGATAAATCATCTGAACGGCATAATAGGAAACAATATAAACCAGCGTAATCCTGCCGACTGAAAGAAAAAGGTTTGTTCTTTTGTAGGATTCCGAAACAGTCAGTATGGTGACGATACCTGCAATTATTTGCACGATAATAAATGTGGAACTATCCGGGACAACAAGGCTAATAAGCAAAACTGTGACTACATGGGTGAACAAGCCCAAGCGGGGATCAAAAAAAGCTTTAATCAATAAAGGCAAAAGGCATAAGGGGACAAGATACAAATAGTCAGGCGCGCGATTGATAATTGTTACGACTGCCAAAATAGACAAAATCATGTTGAGCAGGATAAAAATTACTTTCCGATTATCCTCATATATTTCCTTTCTGTATTTGCGAATAAACAAGAAAAGCATAATCAGCAAAATAAAAACCAAGACAGCATATCCACCAATCAAATAATTTGATCTAAAGGTCACTTGCTCATTGGAATAGTTGTATTTTAAAGCTTCCAATATTTTGAAAGTATCTTCAGATACAGGTTCATTTGAAGAAATTATCAATTTGCCTTTTTCGATAAATCCTTCCCAAAGTGATATTTGATCGAGTTGTTGTTGCTTGTGTTTTAGCGTTAATTGATCATCAAAAAAAGTGTTTGGAGGAAGATTAGGGAAAAGGGTGTCAAAACCGGAACGAATCGCTAATTGCTTAACTTCTTGTACCGTTGGAAAATGACTGTAATCCTGATTGATTATTTGATTTTTCTTCACCAAAAAAATTACTTTGGTTTGATTTTCAATCTTTCGATCTGCGATTACTCCCTTTGCATACAACGAATCTAATTCAGCAATTTTAGAAAGGATTTGTTTCTTTTTATAGTTGCTTTCTATCAAATGAAGTTTAGAAACAGCAATGAAACGGAGGGAATCGAAGATGAGTGAATCAATCGTGTAAAAATGGGGGCTGCTTTGTTCAATTCTTTTTTTCTCGGCCGAAATCTTCTCTTTGCTCTTGGGTAAACTAAAATCAAAAGGAGCATACAAATCTTCATGTTGCCAAGGCATTCCTAATTTATAATCAAAACTAAATTGATTTTCCTTGGGTAGTAGATAAATAATCAACAAAGCTGAAATGACCAGTAGCAAAGCCTTGCTGATAAAGTCTTGAAAATGCAAAATCTTGGAGAGAATGGTCTTCATAAAAGGAAAGAATTGCTCAAAAGTACGAAATCAAATGAAAAAATATCTTGTTAATCATTTTAAAAGTGGCTTGAATTAAAATCTAATTTTTGTAATTTAGCAATGGATTATAACAAATTTTAAAAATTATTCAAAAATGAATCAAGATATAGTCATCGTGGCTTTTGCCAGAACGCCTATTGGAAGTTTTTTAGGTACACTCTCAAACATTCCCGCTACCAAACTCGGTTCCATTGCCATCAAAGGCGCTTTAGACAAAATCGGATTAAACCCCAATAAGATTGATGAAGTTTACATGGGAAACGTGGTACAGGCAGGCGAAGGGCAGGCTCCTGCCAAACAAGCCGCGCTGGGTGCCGGCATTCCCAACACAGTTCCTTGCACGACTGTCAACAAAGTTTGTGCATCCGGCATGAAAGCAGTCATGCTTGCTGTTCAAGCCATCCGTTGTGGAGATGCCGAAATCGTCGTTGCCGGTGGCATGGAAAACATGAGTCAAATTCCGCATTACCTTCACCTTCGTAATGGCTATAAATACGGCTCTACCGAGCTTATTGACGGGTTGCAAAAAGATGGGCTCAGCGATGCGTATGACCATCAAGCCATGGGGATTTGTGGTGATTTGTGTGCTGCCGAGTACCATTTTACGCGCGAGCAACAAGACACATACGCGATTCAATCCTACCAACGCTCTGCCAAAGCTTGGGCCGATGGAAAATTTGCCGATGAGGTTGTTCCGGTCGAAATTCCGCAACGCAAGGGTGATCCTATTTTGATGAAAGAAGATGAAGAATTTAAAAACATAACTTTTGATAAAGTTCCGCAACTCAGAGCCGCTTTTACCAAAGACGGAACGGTTACTGCCGCCAATGCATCGACCCTCAACGACGGCGCAGCAGCGATGGTCTTGATGTCAGCCGAAAAAGCGAAATCTTTAAATCTTAAACCGCTTGCAAAAATAATTGGTTATGCAGATGCTTCTCAAGAACCCAAATGGTTTACGACAACCCCGGCAAAAGCACTGCCTAAAGCACTCGCAAGAGCAGGAATTTCTATTGACCAAGTCGATTTCTTTGAATTCAACGAAGCCTTTTCAGTTGTTGCTTTGGCCAACATGAAACTATTGGGACTGACCGACAAGAATGTCAACGTGAACGGAGGTGCAGTTTCATTAGGGCATCCGCTGGGTTGTTCCGGTGTTCGGATATTAGTCACACTTCTAAGCGTACTCAAGCAAAACAATGGGAAAATTGGAGCAGCAGCCATTTGTAATGGAGGCGGTGGAGCCTCAGCTGTAGTTGTAGAAAGAATTTGATGTATATTTGCTTGGCTGATTCTAATCAGGCAGATTGAGTCGATTTACAACAAATTTAATTGTAGTCTTTTGAAAAATTTTGGAATTTGTGCCCTTAGCATAGTCCCGGTAAGATCTGATCCGAGCGATAAAAACGAAATGGTTTCTCAATTGCTCTATGGAGATACTTTTAGGGTATTGGAGCACACAAAAAAATGGTCGCAGATTGAGACTACCTTTGATAAGTATACAGGATGGATTGACACCGAGCAAATGCGTGAATTTGATGAGAAAAATCTATCTGAAAAACTAACTTTATCGGCAGATTTGGTAGAATATATTGTTGAAGAGAACAACCAATTAATCACCATCGTTTTGGGATCGGATGTTTCTCATCTAAAACAGCTTTATCACAAGCATGAAGGAAATACATACAGTGGAAAATTATCGAAAAATAAATTGGTTGAAATCAGTCTGATGTATTTGAATTCCCCCTATCTGTGGGGCGGAAAAACACCCTTCGGCATTGACTGTTCGGGCTTGACACAAATGGTTTACAAATTGTCAGGATATCAACTTCCCCGCGATGCATGGCAACAAGCGAACGTAGGTGAAACTTTGAGTTTTATAGAAGAAAGTGAACCTGGTGATTTAGCTTTTTTTGATAATTCCGATGGCAAAATAGTTCATGTCGGAATTATTTTAAGCAACCATCAAATCATTCATGCACACGGCAAAGTGCGAATCGACAAATTAGACCAATACGGAATTTTTAATTCGGATACAAACAAACACTCCCATCAATTGCGGGTAATTAAAAAAGTGCTGTAAAAAATGAAGCGTGCTTAAGCTTTTTCGCGTGCTTCTTGTTTTGCTTTTTTCTTCTCTTTAAACCGTTCGAGTAAGGCACCACCAATCCAGTAAGGAATGATTGAAGCAAGGAAAATCATCAACCAAAAACCAATGGTCAGGATACCAAGAAAAGCTAAAAAACCGAGATATTGATCAAATGTAAACATGCGCTTAAGATTGTTTCTGAAAAGTTTTACAAATATATAATTATATCTGATAAATATTCGTCAACTCTTTAGATTTTATTCTGTTTTTAACTTCGTTCAAATTTTTAAATTGGTTAATTTTGTAAAAAACAAATCAACATGGAATATCGAATAGAAAAAGACACCATGGGCGAAGTAAAGGTTGCCTCAGATGTTTATTGGGGCGCGCAAACCGAGCGTTCAAGAAATAATTTTAAAATCGGCGAACCTGCCTCCATGCCCAAAGAAATCATCGAAGCCTTTGCTTACCTCAAAAAAGCTGCCGCCTACACCAACTGCGAATTGGGTGTGCTTCCTATCGAAAAGCGCAATTACATCGCACAAGTTTGTGATGAAATCTTGCAAGGCAAGCTTGATAATCAGTTTCCTTTGGTCATTTGGCAAACCGGCTCTGGCACGCAAAGCAACATGAATGTGAATGAGGTAATTGCTAACCGCGCACATGTTTTGGCCGGAAAGAAAATTGGCGAAGGAGATAAAACCCTGCAACCCAACGACGATGTCAACAAATCTCAATCATCCAATGATACCTACCCGACGGCAATGCACATTGCGGCTTACAAAGCCGTCATCACCTCAACTATTCCGGGGGTCACTAAATTGAGAAACACGCTGAAAATAAAATCGGAAGAATTTAAAAAAGTAGTCAAAATAGGTCGAACCCATTTGATGGATGCCACACCGCTCACCCTCGGCCAGGAGTTTTCGGGTTATGTTTCACAATTAGACCACGGGCTCAAAGCGTTGAATCATACGCTCGAGCATTTATCCGAATTAGCTCTCGGTGGCACAGCGGTCGGTACCGGCATCAATACACCCAAAGGATATTCAAAACGCGTGGCGGAATTTATTGCCAAATTCACCGAATTGCCTTTCAAGACTGCCGATAACAAGTTTGAGGCACTCGCCTCACATGATGCCATCGTAGAAACGCACGGCGCACTGAAACAATTGGCGGTTTCACTTTTCAAAATTGCAAACGACATTCGTCTCTTGGCTTCCGGCCCTCGATCCGGGATTGCTGAAATCATTATTCCGGCCAACGAACCGGGGTCTTCCATCATGCCGGGAAAAGTCAATCCGACCCAATGCGAAGCACTTACCATGGTTTGTGCACAAATACTCGGGAATGATACCGCCATCAGTTTTGCAGGTACACAAGGACAGTTTGAACTCAACGTATTCAAACCCGTGATGGCTGCCAACTTCTTACAATCTGCCAGGCTCATCGGCGATGCTTGCTTTTCTTTTGAAGAACACTGCGCGGCTGGCATTGAACCTAATCATAAAAGAATTAAAGAGTTATTGAATAATTCGCTGATGTTGGTAACCGCGCTCAATACAAAAATCGGTTATTACAAAGCCGCCGAAATTGCCAATACGGCTCACAAAAACGGAACCACGCTTCGCGAAGAGGCCGTCCGTCTCGGCCATGTGACAGCTGAAGAGTTTGATGCCTGGGTGAAACCGGAAGATATGATTGGGTCGCAGAAGTAATGAAGTCGGAAGTCGGAAGTTGGAAGTTTTTTTTTGAAACTGGAAACAAGACTCAAGACTCATGAAGCATTATCAAAATGAAACCCGAAAATTTAAACGTGAATCACAGAAGTTGTAAGTTCAGTGAAAAGATGGAAATCTGTTCTGTCAAAAATGAGTTTTGATCATTATTCTCCTTTGAGATCAATAGAGCTATGAAAATAGAAATTATTCCATACCAAGCAGACTATAAGAAAGATTTTGTCCAGCTGAATATTGCCTGGTTGGAAGAGTTTTTTGAGGTTGAACCCATCGACAAAGAAGTACTAAATCATTGTGAAGAAAGCATCCTTGCGAATGGCGGTTTTATTTTTTTTACCAAATCGGGAAAATCAGTACTCGGAACTTATGCGTTTATCAAAGTTGAGCCTCAGGTTTTTGAATTGACAAAAATGGCGGTTGATAAAAATTACAGAGGGCAAGGCATCGGCCAATTGATGCTCGCTCACGCAGTGGCTTTCGCCGAAAAACACCATTGGAAAAAACTCGTGCTCTACTCCAATACACGATTGGAAAATGCGATTTACCTCTACCGAAAATCCGGTTTTATAGAAGTCCCCTTAGAAAAAGACTGCGTTTACAAACGCGGGAACATCAAGATGGAGTTAGTTTTTTGATGTATATCATTTTTTAAAAACCGTCATAAATCAAGAATTTTCTCAGGCGGAGTTCGCGCAGGATTATTCGAAGAAACCTTAAAGAGGTTTGCGCTCAACACAATTTTCATTAATTTAGTTGTTGTGGAAAAAGAAAAGGAAGAAATGATCCCATAGCTATCCAAGTAATATTATTTAACATAAATTTTGGCTTTGAAACACGAATAAACTTGCATAAAAAGCAAAATTAAACAATAATTTAAATTAATATATTTGGATAATTGATTAAGGGGGAGGGTACTTTTGGCTCAAACATTTTATTAACCCCTAAATTTTTATCATTATGAAAAAGTTAATTGTATTAGTCGGTTTGGTTTTACTTGTTCCAGTAAACATTGGATTTGCATCAAACATGAAAAACAAAATTTTTGAAAAAGATTTTTTTTCGTGTGATCGGGTAGTAATTTTCATGGATGGAGATGACTTTTTTTTCCAATATGTAGTACCTTATCCTGATGGTAGCCCAAGTTGTGGTGTATTTGTTAAACAAATTTGATTTAATTTAAATTTAAAAAATAAAATCGCACTACAAATTTTGAAAAACTGCCCAGAAAATCGATAGTTTATTTTGTCGGTAATTTGGGTAGTTTTTTTAATTTTTTATCGAGATTTACAAGTTTAATATTCGTTTACGGATTTATCAAGTAAATCTATATTTTTCGGGCATTACATTGCTGTGCGTAGTCAAAGCCTAACCTTATAAAAATAAATAAAAAAGAACAAATGAAATTTACATTATATATTTTAATAACCTTGTTAGTAAACACAGCAGGCTACAGTCAAAATGTTTTGGCTAAGGTCACCTATTTCTTTGAGAAAAATATCGGGACAGGCCCATTAATCACTGAAGCAGAACTTTTTATAAACAATGAAAGTTCCGATTTCATTTGGTCAAATTTCAAAAGAACAAGACCTTTTAAACCGGAAGATTTCGGCCTGCCTCCCGGCACGCCCATTACTGTGATGAATACTGAGAAAAAAGCTGATGTTTTTAATATCTACACTGACTTTAAGAACAACAAGCTTTATGAAACCGATAATCTTGTCGGTCAAAGATATATTGTTTGGGAAAACCGATTAAAAATAAATTGGCACATCACTAATGAACAAAAAAAATTGACAATTATAATGTGACCAAGGCTACCGGAAAATTCAGGGGACGAAATTATACTGCATGGTTCACAACAGAAATACCCGTCAATGCAGGGCCCTGGAAACTCAATGGTTTACCGGGCTTAATCATCGAAGCAGAAGACGATGCTAAAGCCATTACCTTAAAAGTTTTAAAAATTGAAATGAACGCATCTGACGCAAAGTCGCACATATTTGAAATACCAAGGCAAGGAATGCTAATAACGCTAAAAGAATATGTTGAGAAGGAGAATACGATGAGAAAATCGTTAAAAAGTAATGCCATGTCCAAATTGTCGAGAGAAAACGATGCAAAATTCCCTGCATTTGACCGCTCCAAATATCGATTGGAGTTTGAATTTGAATGGGAGAATAACAACATTGATAAAACCAAGTCAGAAAATTGAAATAAGTTTTTACATACATTTCTATTTTGAAACGTTTGTAAAAATGGGCAACAAGCATAATTTAACAATAATTTAACTCAATATATTTGGACAATTTATAAGGGGGGGAGTATTTTTAGTTTCAAACTTTTTATTAACCCCTAAATTTTTATCATTATGAGAAAGTTCGCTTTTTTATCCTGCATGGTGCTTTCAATTTCAGCATCTGCTTTTACGCAACAAGAAAACGAAGATTTTTTGAAAAATTCAGAAGTTTTCGTTAATAACTTCAATCCGAGTGACTCTAAAGAGTATGATGCCCATAAACAACTTTTTGAAGATTGTAAAATGACAATTAGGGACAATCAAACTGGTAAAAGTTATACTATTACCGTTCATGGCACATCTTGCGCAGACCTCATTAAGGCAATGATAAAATAGCGATGATAAAAAATTAAACCCTTGTATCATGAAACGAAATATTATAATTCTCATGACTGTTTTTTCAGTTGCTTGTTTCTCTGCTAACGCAAATGACAAAAGTTTGATATCCACTAACGACTTTGCAACTTGCTCCGGCGAATTTAAGATTGACGGGGGGTCTTATACGATAACACTTCACGATGTTTCGTGGTGGACTTGTGTCAAGTTTAAAGTAGGTAGTTGGTTTAAATAATCCCAATAAAAGATTTTTAATATTTTTTTAAAGTGACATTAATTATAGAATGCCACCTTTTTTTTACTCAAAATGAAAGCTATGAAGCTGAAACTATCTAAAACCGGACATATTTTTCTATTTCTAATCCCTTTACTAATAATAGCCCATGTAGCAAAGTCTCAGTCAAATGTTTTGCTGACTTATAAATCCACTTTGGCAAAAAACGGGTATGCGCCTATGTACCATGAGCTGTATTCCAATGATTCTTTGAGTATTTTCCAAGTTGTCAAAAGATTTCTGCCTGAAAACGTATTAACGGATGATGAAACAGGAGTTGTAATTGTTAATACTGAGAAACCTGACAGCATTGAGCCCGTAGTTGTTTCCGAAATCAACCGGAAACTTATCCATACAAAAACATTTATCACTAAAAACCACGGGGAAAGTTATGAGAAAGTTATCTATCAGGAGCCTTTCTCCATAAATTGGTCTCTTGGTGCGGAAGTCAAGAAAATAGGACAATATAAATGTAAAAAAGCAACTGCGGTGTTCAGGGGAAGACATTACACGGCATGGTTCACGGAACAAATACCCTTATCAACAGGCCCATGGAAATTTCATGGCTTACCAGGCGCAATAGTAGAAATTTACGACGATAAAAAATTTGTTTCTTTTGAGCTGGAAAAGATTGAAATTCCGTATAACGGTTCAAAAAACATTCCCTTTATGATAAATTCCAAAAACATGATTTCGGTAAAAAATTTTTTTGAAAGAAGGGAAGATTATAACGAAAAGTCAGAAAAAATATTTTTGGAAAAACTCTTATCAAAATTACCAAGAGGTGCCACAATTGAAGAAACAGCTTATGAAAGTACAGAAATAGAAATAAATTTTTAGCAAAATGCTAATCCCTTGATAATCTAAACGCCCAAAAAACATTAAAATTCCTTCTGTCGGCGATAAAATAACGCTAAAAGAATATGTTGAGAAGGAGAATACGATGAGAAAATCGTTAAAAAGTAATGCCATGTCCAAATTGTCGAGAGAAAACGATACAAAATTCCCTGCATTTGACCGCTCCAAATATCGATTGGAGTTTGAATTTGAATGGGAGAATAACAACACCGATAAAACCAAGTCAGAAAATTGAAATAAGTTTTTACATATATTTCTATTTTGAAACGTTTGTAAAAATGGGCAACAAGCATAATTTAACAATAATTTAACTCAATATATTTGGATAATTAATAAGGGGGGGGGGTATTTTTGGGTTTTTAACTTTAAAACCTTTTAACTATGAAAACAAAAATTTTAATGTTAGGTGTAATTCTATTTTCTTTGTGTGGATTTACAGAGAATAATAAGCAGTCAGAAGTTTTCTTCGATTGTTGTACTGTTTATTTGAATTATTATCGTTCTGACGGCAGTATTATCGGAACATGGCAAAGATGTGCCAAACCCGGTGAAGCCTGCGGTGAATCAATAAACATCAAGTATAGATAAGATGAAGCCTTTTATTGAAATCTTTAAAGAGATATGCTTTCCCCAAAACAAAAGGGGAGTATATCTCTTTTTGTTTGTGATGTTTAGTATTACAACATATACCCAAACCAAAACAGGTTATGTTATTTACGATTCCTATCTAAATTTGGGTTTACCTAATCATTCGGAAAAAATCCTCTATTTCAATGACTACGAATCTTTTTTTATTGAAAAAGACACTTCATTGAAAGAAACCAAAGAAAGGCAGTATAAATTTACAGAGGTAGATGTTAAGTTTGATGCTGTAGAATCTACATACACAAACTTACTCACAGGAAAAATCATTAGCCAAAAATTAATTTTCACAGATGCCTATGTTGTTGAAGAAGATATTTTAAAACCGCAATGGAAGATTATAAACGAGCATAAAAAAATAGGTGTATTTACTTGTCAAAAGGCAATAACAAAGTTTAGGGGAAGAGAGTACGTAGCATGGTTTTCAAGTGAAATCCCCGTTTCATTTGGCCCTTGGAAACTCAATAGTTTACCGGGGTTGATATTGGAGGTAGCTGATGTAGAAAATAAAATAAGTTACTCCGCATCAAAAATAATAATCAAACCGGATGACAGCTTAAAAACAAAGATAAAAAATAAGATAAAGATTCCAAACATAGGAAGAAAATTAACCTTGACTGATTTCGTGCCCATTCTAGATAATGAAGCAAAAGTGTTTGAGAAATTTTTGTTGGCCAAAGAAGGAAGAGATTCAGGATTACAATTGGTTAAAGCAGGGGGGAGAGAAAGCAATTACGAAGTAATGTATGAATGGGAGAATAACAACACCGATAAAACCAAGTCAGAAAATTGAATTACATCTTTAACATCCATTTCTATTTTGAAACGTTTGTAAAAATGGGCAACAAGCATAATTTAACAATAAATTAACTCAATATATTTGGATAATTAATAAGGGGGGGGTGGGTATTTTTGATTCATACTTTTTATTAACCCCTAAATTTTTATCATTATGAAAAAGTTAGTTTTAGTTTCTGTAGTTCTTTTGTTTACATTTTCAACTAATTTTGCCGAGAGTAAAAACGCTAAATTAGTTATCGATGATTTCCTTTGTAACGTTTTTGACAACTACTACAACTCATCAGGTAAAGTGTACTTAACTGTCACAAGGCTTGCCCAACCCGGTGAATCATGTGGACAATCAAATAATATATGGCCAAGAATGAAATAATAATTATGAAGCTCATTTTTTTTATACACACCTCGCTTCTCAAGCAAGGTGTGTTACTGTTTTTTATAGCTTTTATGAATACGTTATCCGGACAAAACAACTCTGGCTACGTAGTTTACGATTGGTTTCAGAATATGGGAATGCCATACAATTCAAAAGTAAAATTATATTTTAATGACCATGAGTCTTTCTTTAAAGAGTTAGCTAAAAATAATTTAAAACAAACTAAGGAAGACTCAACAACATCATTTTTCGATGTAAATTACGAGGCAGAAGAATCTACCTATACAAATCTAAAAACCCGAAAAATAATAAGCCAATCGTTGGTATTCACCAAAGCGTACGTGGTAGAAGAAGATTTACCAAAAATAGAATGGGAAATTTTTAATGAATTTCAAAAAATAGGAAAATACAATTGCCAAAAGGCTTTAGGAAGTTTCAGAGGTCGGGAGTATGAGGCTTGGTTTACCAGCGAAATACCCGTAAATTTTGGGCCGTGGAAACTCAATGGTCTTCCGGGATTGATTTTAAGGGTCACTGAAAGCAAAGGGAAAATTGTTTTTGAAGCCGTAAAAATTGTCATCAATGACAGCAGTCTGAAAAATGAAATCATAAAAAACATTAAAATTCCCGCTATCGGCAAAAAAATATCGCTAAAAGAATTTGTTCCCTTAAAAGATAACGAAGCCGATGAACTTTTGAAATTAATACTTTCAAAAGAGGATCGAACTAATCCATCTGGGATTATTAAAGTAGAAAAAGCCGGAAGAGATTTTAATTACGAGGTTATTTACGAATGGGAAAATAAAACTACTGGAAGTAAAAATTAAACACTAAACTATTTTTTTCACCTTTGCCAATAGCTAAACTAAATACTTTGCGCAACTATATTTTTGGTTTATTGGCTTTGGTTTTCCCGTTGATTCTTTCGGCGCAAACCACCCTTCAAGGTATCGTGACCGACAGCTTAAACCAACCTGTGCCTTTTGCCAACGTTTATTTGCAACCCGCCGCAAAGGAAGTCGTTGTGGCATACAGCATCACGGATAATGACGGCCGGTATGAAATTGTTTTTGACAAAACAGGCATTTATAAACTACATATCAGCAGTTTGGGTTTTAAAACAGTCATAATATCGGTCACGATAGACAGCCTGAATCCGCCCAAACTAATCATTAACAACGTGCGTTTGCAATCCCAAAAAATGGAGCTAAACGAGGTTATTGTCAATGCCAATCTGCCGGTGGTAGTCAAAAAAGACACCATTTCTTTTAAAGCAGATGCCTACGCCGATGGCACGGAAACCGTGGTGGAAGACCTGCTCAAAAAAATACCCGGGCTGGAAGTTGATAGCCGGGGAAACATCAAAGTCAACGGAAAATCCATCGAAAAAGTGATGATAGACGGCGACGATCTTTTTGAAAAAGGCTACAAATTACTCACCAAAAACCTCAACGCCGGCGTGATAGACCGCGTGGAAGTCTATGACCACTACTCCGACAACCCCCTACTTAAAGATGTGGAAGATTCCGAGAAAGTGGCACTCAACCTGACGCTCAAAGAAGATAAAAAACAACAACTCTTCGGCAATGCAACTTTGGGCGGAGGCACAGATGACTTTTATGAAAACCGCTTAAATCTTATCTCCTTTCAAAAAAAATCTAAATACTTTTTTTTCGGAAACCTCAACAACACCGGCTTAGACCCTACCGGCGATATCAGCCAAATGTCGGGCAATTCCTTTGCTTCGGGCAATCGGCTCGCAGACAACAAAAGCGCTCCCGAAGTGATGAGCCTTGTGGCAGCACGGCCAAGTCTGAAAGATGCCTATATCAACTTCAACAATGCCGAAATGGCTTCGCTGAGCAGCATCACATCGCTTTCCGAGAAAACCAAAATCAAAACCCTCGGCTTTTTTACGGCTGATGAAAACAACTTTTTTAGAGACCAAACCCTCGACTTTTTTGGCCCGGGAGAGGCGTTTACCAATTCAGAAAATTACCGCCTTCGCAAAAAAACCAAAGTAGGATTTATCAAAACAGACCTGACTTCCAATCTCAGCAAAACCAAACTTTTGGAATATTCGGGCAACATCAGCATCGGAAATCAGGAAACAAACACCCAACTCTTGTTCAACGGCATCCCGACCGAAGAAAATTTAAACCACGACCCGTTTTCAATCGACCAATATATAAGTTATACAAGCAAGCTTCGCAAGAATAGAGCCTTAATCCTTTCAGCACAATACGTCCACGATGAAAAGCCGCAAAACTATGTTGCCGATACGTTTTTGTTGGGTAAGTTATTCCCCAATAACACTACTGCTACGCGTACGGCACAACATGCCGCTACCAGCACCAATGCCTTTGCTACGGAAGCGCGTTGGATAACCAACAACGACACCTCAAATTGGGAAGTAAAAGCAGGTTATCATTACACCTCAGACCGTCTAAACAATACTTTGTTACTTGGAGACGACTCCTCTTTGCAAGCTGTGGATTCCCTCTACAGAAACCGTCTCAATCTCAATCAAAACGATTTTTACGGCTCTGTACGTTATCGAAAAAATTTGGGCAAGTTGAAAATTTCCGCTAAAACCGAACTGCATCAATTGTTTGCAAAAGTCGAGAATGATTTGGACTCCAATCAAAGCAATCCTTTCTATTTGAGTGGTCAAATGAGCGGTGAATACAAATTTTCTAACATCAGTTTGCTGACGGCATCCTATAACCTAAACACCAATAATTCCGATTTGTTAAGTGTTACGAACGGTTTTGTTTTGAACAATTACAGAAATCTTTCTCGGGGATTCGGAAAATTTGAACAACTGCAAAATCAATTTTTGTTTGTGAATTATACCTATGGCGGATTTTTAAGCGGTTTCACATTCAACAGTGCTTTTGTTTATAACCGGGAATCTGACTATTTTGGCAACATCTCCCGTATCGAACCCGAGTTTTCAACTTCCGAATTGGCATTGCTTCGCAACCGTGAAAGCTATTCTTATAACCTGCAGTCCGATTATTTTATCAAAGCGATTTCTTCAAATTTAAAAGCAAAATTCAATTATGCCAACACGCATTTTCAAAACTTTGTCAACCAATCCGGCAAGCGAAGTATCGAATCGCAAAACATCAACTTTGGCGGCGAATTACGATCAGCCTTTCTCGGTTTTTTTAACTATCACATAGGCTCAGAATGGCAGTACAGCGAATTGAAATTTGATGGTAAAAGCACCCGAACCGACAACCTGACTTTTTTGGATTTGTATTTCAACATTCTCAAAAACACCACCATCAAATTACAAAACGACCGCTATTTCTTTGGTAATTTGGATGGTGACAGCAGTTTCTATTTTACCGAACTTTCTGTTCAGTACAAGTTAAAAGAAAGCGGGCTAAACTTTGAATTGGTTGGCCACAACTTACTAAACACCAACAACCTGCAAAACAGCAACATCGGCGACACCTCCACTTCGCTGACGGATTTTAGGCTAATTCCGCGCTACGTCATGCTCAAAGTGGGGTTTCGGTTTTGAGTTGAAAATCACAACTACGCATCGATACTGTCCGGTCGAGCGCCCGCCTGAATGACAAAGTCGGGCAGGCAGTCGAGACCCTTCTTTATTGAAAATAGTTTAAACGGAAAGTAATGATATTAAACCCAAAACCTTAACCATTTTCTCACTTTAAATTGACATTCCTTTAAAATCAATCTTTTTAATTTGTATAAATGTTTTCAGTTTGAAAAAACGCAAAGTAGAACTCGTCATTCTATCCGACATCCACCTCGGTACGCACGGTTGCCATGCCAAAGAGTTGTTGCACTATCTAAAATCCATCAAACCCGAATTGCTCATCCTCAACGGAGATATCATTGACATTTGGCAATTTCGCAAAAAGTACTTCCCCGCCCATCATTTGAAAGCGCTCAAAAAATTCATCAACCTCGCTTCCAAAGGCACCAAGGTCTATTACATCACGGGCAACCACGATGAAATGCTCCGCAAGTTTGCCGATTTCAAAATGGGCAATTTCGTACTAGCCAACAAACTGATGCTCAACCTCAACGGGCAAAAAACATGGATTTTTCACGGTGATGTTTTTGATGCGTCCATCCAACACAGCAAGTGGATTGCCAAACTCGGCGGTTGGGGCTACGACTTTTTGATTGTCTTCAACCGACACATGAATGCCGTCTTGGAAATGCTCGGGCGGGAAAAATATTCGCTCTCCAAAAAAATCAAAAACAGCGTCAAAAAAGCCGTGCAATACATCAGCAATTTTGAACAGACCGCCGCCGAACTCGCCATCCAGAAAGGTTGTCATTTCGTGGCCTGCGGGCACATCCACCAACCCCAAATCCGCGAAGTTGTGACCGACAAAGGCAAAACCGTCTATCTCAACTCCGGCGATTGGATTGAAAACCTGAGCGCACTCGAATACCACGAAGGCAAGTGGTCTATTTTCTACCAACCCATCCTTAAAAAAAACGAACTCCAAGAAGAGGAAGAAGAAAATATGCAGGTAGAAATCGATATAAAATCAATCATCCAATCGATGATACACGAGCCGTAAAACCCCAATCGAACATCCATCAGATTTTGTATTTTAGCCTTTCAATAGATTTTAGATGGAAACTTATTATGAAAGGTTGCGTTCGATTTATCCACTCAGCGAAGCCGGTTTGGATTTGCTCAAACCTTTCATTACAAAAAAACACATATCCAAAGGCGATTTTATCCTGCGAAAAGATGAAACTTGCCGGCATATTTATTTTATCAACAAGGGTTTTGCGAGAATTTTTTATTTTAAAAACGGCAAAGAAATCACCGAATGGTTTGCGCCGGAGAAAAATTTATGCTTTTCCATTACCAGTTATTTTGAAGAAAAACCCAGCCATCTCATCATCGAATGTTTGGAAGACTCGGAGGTGATTTACCTCTCCAAGGAAGGTTTGGACAGGCTGTGTAAAACACATATCGAAATCAGCAATTTCTTTAGTAAATTGATTTCAGTCGCATTGATTCTTTCCCAAAAACGCATGGATTCCATTCAGTTTGAAACGGCTCGTCAGCGATATGAAAAACTCCTCAAAAACCAACCTTATATCATTCAAAAAGTACCTTTACAATACTTGGCATCCTTCCTCGGTATTACTTCCGAAACGCTGAGCCGCATCCGCACGCATATATAAAATCCACTTTTTGACAATTGTCAATTGTAAAACTACAACGTTTGAGTTACTTTGTAAAAATGCTTACATTCGATTAATCATTAATGAATCTCTTTTCCCCATGAAAAAAAACATTCTATTGGCTTTCCTAAGCTTGCTATTAGGCAGTCAAACATTCGCGCAAACTGCTCATTCTCATTCCATGATAAAAATCAAAACTACCAACGGCATGGTAGAAGGAATATACGATTCGGGCATCCATACCTTTAAAGGAATCCCTTTTGCCGCGCCTCCAGTCGGTGAATTCCGATGGCGAGAGCCGCAACCGGTAAAAAACTGGGAAGGTGTTTTAAAAACAACCCAATTCGGGCCGCGCGCCATGCAATTGCCCCTTTTTGGAGATATGAATTTCAGGTCAAATGGTGTGAGCGAAGATTGCCTGTACCTGAATGTGTGGTCGCCGGCCCAATCTGCCGATGACAAACTCCCCGTATTGGTCTATTTCTACGGTGGCGGCTTGGTCGCCGGTGATGGTTCCGAACCGAGGTACGATGGCGAAAGTATGGCACGAAACGGAATTGTAGCCGTGACGGTAAACTATCGACTGGGTGTTTTCGGATTTTTTTCCCATCCCGAACTGACCCAAGAATCGCCCCATCAAGCATCGGGAAATTACGGACTCCTAGACCAACAAGCCGCTTTGCTTTGGGTGCAAAAAAATATTGCAGCCTTTGGAGGCAATCCTGCCCAAGTTACCATAGCCGGTGAATCCGCGGGCTCTTTCTCCGTGAGCGCACAAATGGCTTCGCCCGGTTCAAAAAATTTATTTGCCGGAGCCATCGGCGAAAGCGGATCGCTTTTGGGTACGTTTGAACCCAAACCACTTTCGGAAGCAAGTTCACAAGGCGTTGCGTTTGTAAAAGAGTTGGGATTCAGTTCTTTAAAGGAATTGCGCGCACTACCGGCAGACAAACTGCTGCAAGCAACTGCCAATCAACAAATTCTTTCCTTTTCACCGGTGATAGACGGTTATTTCCTGCCCAAATCGCCAAGCAAGATTTTCTCACAAGGAGAACAAGCCTTAGTCCCGATGCTGGCAGGATGGAATTCTGCAGAAATGCCCTATCAGATCATTTTACAAGGACAAACACCCAACTTAGAAAATTACCGTCAAGCCGTTCAAAAATTGTATGGCGACAAAGCCGATGCTGTGCTCAAAGTATATAAACCAATCTCCGATGACGAAGTCAAACAAGTGGCTACGGACTTGGCAAGCGACCGATTTATTGGTTTTGGCACATGGAAATGGACAAATATGCAAAGCCAAACGAGCGACAAGCCCGTGTATCGTTATTTTTATGCACGCCCAAGGCCACAAATGCGTGCAGAAATGGGCAATGCAGAAGCCGGATTGGCGGGTGGTGTCATTAGAAAAGAAGGACAGGATTCCGAACCCAAAAATGCGCCTGAAGTGTTGGGCGCTGTTCACTCTGCGGAGATTGAATATGCCATGGGAAATCTTTCAACGAATCGCGTTTATGACTGGCAGCCGGAAGACTACAAAGTCTCGGAAATTTTGCAAACTTATTTTGTAAATTTTATCAAAACCGGCAACCCGAATGGATTGGGTCTGCCCAATTGGCCGGAAGTGGAAAGCAACACAGACGCAATGTTCCTTAAAATTGATGTGGACACGCACGCAGAAAAAGAGGTACACCGCGATCGCTATTTGTTGATGGATGCTTTTTTGAAAGAAGGGAAGTAATTTGATGAATATAGTTTCTATTTTAACCTACTGACCCAAGGATAACTACTTTTATTATAACACAATACAAATTAATGAAAGAAGTATTTTACAACCAATTTTAAGATTGACTCGTTTTCAATCTTTAATAAAACAAGCGAGAGAATTATTATCATGAAGATTGTAATAACAATGGCTATGCCGTACTTAACTACAAAAAAACGATTCTTATCCAATTCTTTCTGAAGATTATTTTCCATACTAAACGCCAAGTTCTAATTGATTTTTTACTAAATTGTAATAAACGGATTTATTTTTAACTAAATCTGTATGATTCCCTTGTTCAACAATTTCTCCTTTGTTCAAAACAATAATCTGATTGGCATTTTTAACTGTGCTTAATCGATGTGCAATAATGAGTACCGTTTTATTTCTGAAAAACTCTTGTAAATTTTCATAAATAACCTTCTCGTTTTCAGCATCTAATGCACTTGTTGCTTCATCAAAAAGTATATAGCGAGGGTTTTTATAAACTGCTCTTGCTATTAAAATTCTTTGTTTTTGACCTCCTGAAAGCCCCATGCCGGAATCTCCGATTTTTGTTTTTGATTTTAATGGCAGTGAATCTATGAACTCCTCCAAATTAGCTATTCTTATAGATTGCTTCAATTTTTTAAAATTTATTTTTTCTTCACTTGCTGCAATGTTTCTCTCAATTGAATCGGAGAATATATATCCGTTCTGCATGACAACCCCACAATTTTCTCTCCAGCTTTTAGCAGAAACTTTCAAAATATTGTGACCCTCAATAAATACATCCCCTCTAATAGGATCATAGAATTTTAATAATATTTTGAGTAAAGTTGTCTTCCCACTTCCACTGGCACCAACAATTGCAGTTGTTTCCCCCTTCTTAATCAAAAAATTGATGTTTTTTAAGACAAACGGAGACAAGGGTCCTTCGTATTGATAATACAAATTTTTAATTCTAATTCCGTTCTCTTTACTTAACAAATCTTCATTTTTCAAAATTATAATTTGGTTTGGCTTTTCTTCGTCTTCTATATTTTGAACTTCATTAAGACGTGCCAAACTAAGACGGGCATCCTGCAATGTCCGAAAAAAATCAACTAATTGATTTACAGGAGAATTTAATTGTCCAATGATGTAAGATATGGCAAGCATAGCTCCTAAAGTAATGTTGTTTAATATAACTTCGCGAGCAGCTATAAATGTAACGAAAATATTTTTTAACTGATTGATAAATTCAAAACCAATGAGTTGAAATTGATCCAATTTTAATATCTTCAAATTGACATTAAACAGCTTTAGTTGTATTTTTTCCCATTCCTTCCGTTTATACGCTTCAAAACCATTTAGCTTAATTTCCTGCACTCCATTAATCAATTCGTAGATTGACCCTTGATTTTGACTTTGCTGTTGAAACTTGCTATAATCTAAATGTTTCCGATTTTTGAGAAAAAAAACTGACCAAAAAATAGCCAACGTTGTTAAAATGACATAAGTGATGACTATCTTCTCATCATAGTATAACAAGACGAAGAAAAAAACAGAAAAATTTATGATAGAAAATAATGTTGTCAGGCTTTGAGAGGTAAGAAAATGCTCTATTCTTTCATGGTCTTGAATACGTTGTTGAAAATCGCCGATAAGTTTGGTTTCAAAAAATTTGATAGGAAGATTGAATATTTTTTTTAAAAAATCCGAGATAATGGTAATATTGATTCTTGTACCAATGTAAAGCATTACCCAACTCCGAACAATTTGAATAACAGTAGAACCTAAAAACAAAAACACTTGAGACAGAAGTATAACAAAAACGATGTTTAAACTTTTTGATGCAACTCCCTTGTCTATCAATGCCTGAGTGAGAAATGGAAAAATAAGCGAAAGCAAGCTGCCCGTTAATAGACCCAAAAAAAGCAAAAAAACTTCTTTTTTATATGGTTTTAAGAACCTAAATAAAAAAGAAAAATCTACAGTATCATTTGCAGATTCCGTATTTTCATAAAACTTTTGCGTGGGTTCAACAAATAGGGCAATTCCCTTACCGTCCTCGTTCTGCCATGATTTTTTAAAACTATCTTCATTGAGTGTTAATATTCCATGAGCGGGGTCAGCAATTTGAAAAACGTATTTGTCAGTAAACTTTTTTTTACGGATTTTGTGCAACACTACAAAATGATTTTGATTCCAGTGTAAGATACAGGGTAGTAAATTTTTGGTATCTTTTAATAATTCATCCAATATAAGAATAGCCGGGAAAGTTTTAAATCCTATTTTTTCAGCAGCTTGAGAAATCCCCAAAAGACTAACCCCATCTTTTACAATATAAGAGTAATTCCTTAGTGTATTCAATTGAATCCTCTTACCGTAATAATTTGCTACCATCCGTAAGCAAGAAGGACCACAATCCATCTCATCCAATTGATAAAAACAAGTTAAATACCGATAGCTCATATTCAATGTCTTACTCGTCTTTTTTCATCCTCTATATTTGAATCTTTTATTTCATCGTTGACCATTTTGCCAAAATTAAAACTATAGATGAAATTAATAAAAATTGTCCTTGAATTTGCTTTGGTGTTCGTACGTCTAAAGATTTCATTGAATTGATATTCAGTTAAATCTCTTTGCGTATTGAAAATATCTGATATCCAAATATTAAAATTGAAATATTCTTTTAAAAAAGTATAAGAAATACTAGCATCCGAACTGAAGTTATCGCCATATCGCTTGTACATTGACTTACGTGGAGTAGCATAAGAGAGGTTGAAATCGATGGAAACTGCGTCAGATAAATTGAAAGTATGATAAGAATCGACACTCCCAAAAGTAGCTTCAAAATCTTGTTTAGAGACAATTTGTGGTGTAGAAAAATTGGTGTAATTAAGATTAAGTTTGTTAGTACTCTCCCACCATTTAAAAAATTTAACTGGCGTACTCAGCATAAAGTATAAATTGTTCCTGTAGCCTGTGTTTTCAAGAGTAGAAAGTGTGAAGCCCTCTTTGTGTATAAATTGAAATGTGGGAATGAGATTGTTTTCAAGATAATCGTAACGCAAACTCGCACTATACTTTCGCTTATATGTATAACCAAATTGAATGCGGTAAACATCAACTGGGCTCAAATCCGGATTGCCAGATGAAGCCTGTGTAGGGCTAGTTCTGACAAGCGTTGGATTATAGCTGTAATAAGATGGTCTATAATTTTTTTTAGATGCATACAGGGTGAAGTTATTATTTTCGCTAATCGGCAGATTAAGGTTAAAGGTTGGTAACCATTTGAAGTTTTGATTGGAATTATTAAGCCTATTTTCACCAAATCTGTTTAGGTTGTACTCCAAACGCGAACCTAAAGAAAGAGATAATTTTTTTAACTTTATAAGGTAATCAGTAAATAATGCATAGATATTTTCATTAAAATAAAAATCGTTGGAAAAGTTTTCATTTAGGATGGATATACCTCCAATTTGGTCAAAAAATCTAAAATGATTGTTGTTTCTATTAAACGAATATTTACTACCAATGGATAGGGCATTTCCGTTCGTGTTTTTTTTAGACCACATTATCTGTAATGAATAAATATCACTGTTGGTATCATCGGGTTGGGATGTAATAGTAGTCTCTTTTAATTCACCATCTGAAAAAAAAGCATTTTTATCGACCAAAGGGTTTCGGTAGTTATTTGAAGCAAAATCAGCACTCAAATTTAGGTATGAACCTATAGTATCTAGTTTTTTCCGGTATTGTAAAGAAAAAGTATGGATATCATAAAAGTGCTCAAGTTCCCGATTATTTATAATTAAGGAGTCACTTATAATACTAGACTGTATATCCTGTTTAGATATAGTTTTATGTTCTCTGTCGTTGTCGCTAGTAAAATTATAAATAAAACTAATATTATTTAATGAATCTAATGTGAAATCAGCCCCAAATCCTAATACTTTTTCTTGTCGTTTTAGCGAAGTATTTCTGCTATTGTTGTAAATGATGTTGTCATCGATAATTTGTATTTCTTGATCTCTAAAGCGGGAAGTGTGTGAACTCTGATAATAAAATGAATAAAGGCGAAGGTTTTTTCGCAAATAAAAAACACTCGGGTTATAATTGAAACCGTAGCGGTTATTACGCGAAAGTGTATTGGAAACAGAGCCTGAAAAACCTTCTTCACTTTCCATAACAATGTTGATTTGACCCGAAACATTACCTTCAAAGGATGCATCTGCACGATCTATTACCTCTATACTTTTTATAGTATTCGGGTTAATGCTGTTTAGAAAAATACCTATGTGTTCAGCATCTATTTTTACATCTTTTCCATTGATTGATAATTTGATGTTCGAACTACCCATTATTTCAAGTCCGTTCATATTAGGAGCATATTTAAGTATCCCTGATACGTTTCTTTGGTTTTCCAAAGGCGTACCTTTTACGTTTAAAAGAATACCCCTATCCGAGAGTTCAATGGCTTTTTTATTTGCTATGAGTACTACTTCTTCTAAATCTATGTTTTGTTCATTCAAAAAGATTGTCTCCAATTGTAAGTTTTTATAAAGTTCAATTTGGACTTGATAAAACTCAAACCCCATCAAAACAAACTGCAAGACATATTTCCCTTCATCAACATTCTCAAAGTAAAATCTACCTGAATCATCAGTAAAAGTATAAAGCAAAATTTTTGAGTTGTCTTGCGCAGAAAGAATTTTAACAGCTAAGAACTGTATCGGGTTTTGATTCTTATCAAACACAAGACCCTCAACGCTAAATCCATCTTGACAGTACAAAAGTGTACATTGAGAAATAATAATAATAATAAGTAGAATCCTAGTCATGATGCATAGAAAAATACGGTTTTGGAGCATAAGGACATTCTGGTGATGGAAAATCCCAGTTTTCCTTGCCATATGCTGCAATAACGTTACTCCAACAGACTCCTTTTCCTAGTCTACAATTTTCAAAGCTATAACAAGTTTTACATAAGCTTTTATCGCTAAAATCATCTCTTTTAAGCGATGCTAACTTTATGGCTTTATCGGATTGCCATATTTCTTTAATTGAATGCGTTAAAACATTTCCAATGATAAAGTTTTCATTCCAATACAACTCTTCACAAATAGTAACATTACCATCGTTTAAAATGCACATTTGATAATTATTTGCACTACAGAGAGATCTTTTATTGTATTTTTCTTTTTTAGTATCAAAGTCTCCATCTAAATCTGATTTTTCTAAATAGCCCGCGAGTGCTAAATTAAATTTAAATTTTTGCTTTGTCTTATTTATTAAAGACTCTATAATTTTTATTTCGATAGTCGAATTTTTAAAATCATCAAATTCTTTACTACTGCATCCTAAAGAAATTTCAGCAGGGTTTAATGTGACCTTTTCTATATTAGAAAATTCAGATAATTTAGTTAGTAGTTGTAAAATACCGTTTTCCGAACAATTATATCTTGTGAGTACAACGTTTACTACCACATTAAAACCATGTATTTCCAAATTTCGTAATGTTTTATACATTTTATCAAAATACCCTTCTATTTTTTTAATTCTATTGACAATTTTAGCCTCTTTTTCAATAACAGTATCAATTGACAATTGTAAATTATTTATTCCGATTTTTTTAAGTTTTATGATATTATTTTCATCTAAAGGAATTTTCGTAGATAAATATGGGTAGTAACCGTTTTTTAAAAGTTCCGCTATTAAATCAGCCCAATGTTTATAAAGGAATATTTCAGTTCCGGAAATATCAAAATTCACCACGCCAATATTTTTGGCTTCCTCAATCAATTCTTTCAATCTTGCAAAAGGTATTTTACATCCAGTTTTAATTTTTCTATCGACATAGCAATATATACAGTCAGTAGCACAAAGCGTATTCACTAAAAGACTCAAAGAGGAAGGGTCGTTGTATAGTCTATATGTTTCAAAGTCTAATTTCCCCTCAATAAAATAATTAATAGGATCTAATTTTCTTATAGGAAAATCAAATTTTGAATTATCCAATAAAATCAATTTAGGAAATTCAAAAAAGTTGTTATCATATTCAATTCCAACTCTTTTTTCATTTTCAAGAAAAGGCTTTATGAAATTATATGCATCATCTTTTGGTAGATTGAACATATTTGAAATTTTAGTTAAATTGTCTTTCAAAGAAATTTGCCCGTTAAAAAAAGAAAAAACTATTGCAAATACAGGGTGAATAAGACTTAATATTTCATCCTCAGCTATATTCAAAGGCACTTTAAATACTGAGCTATTGCACAATAGTACTCTTTTTATATCATTCCTCAATGAATAGAAAGGATTAAAAATATATTTAGTATTCATATTTTTTTTTAATTAATAACCTAATAAAAACAATTATTAAAACAAATGTAAACATCAGAATTTAAAAGAAATACACAAAGCAAAACATCTCAATACCTCTATAAATGAAGAATATTTAAAAATCAAGAAGTCCTGAAACTAAATCGAATTGTTAATAATTTGATAGCAAAAACCCCCGCTCAGAAGAAGAGTCAGGGTAAAGACAAGTAAAAGAGGCTTTCGCAATTAGTGAGGAAGCCTCTTCTTCTTTTACTCTATCCCCGTTTTGGCTGTTGATTTACACGAATCAGAACAACCAGTTCTGCAACCAGGATAGCAACCTTTGTCACAAGGTGACAAATCAGCTCCACCTCTAAAAATAAGCATCTCAGTTTCAGAGAGAATTCTTGCTGTTTTAAGACTAGGGAAACTCATAAAATTGGGATTATTGTTTAAAAAATAAACCTTCTTTTCTTAGGCATCGGTCATCTTCCTATTATAAAGTTTTATAGAAAAACATGAACAATTTTAAAAACAATTTTCTTGGAAAAACATGACTTTTGTCATGTTTTTCCAAATTTAGATATTCTTAAGAAATCTTAATAAATAGAACTTATTCACACCCTTTTCATTTTTTGACAATTGTCAATGGCAGAACTACATCGATTGGGGAACTTTGTAGAAATATACAAATCCAACCTCATGAAAAAGTTCTTATCTCTTTTGCTGTTTGTCCATGTTTCCTTGTTCGCTCAACAAGCACCCATCGGCAACGTTGATCAATTTATCAAAAAACTCAGCCTCGAAGAAAAAGCCTATTTGGCCATCGGTGCCGGCATGAACATTCCCGGCTTGATAGAAACCGGTGACGCACCGGAAGCGATAGTTGGCAGTACGCAAGGCAAGGTTTCCGGCGCGGCCGGCACTAGCTATCTTTTAAAAAAATACGATTTGCCGGTGGTTGTTTTTTCCGATGGCCCGGCGGGCATCCGCATTGATGCACACCGCAAAGACCAACCCGGAAAAAGTTTTTATGCCACCGCTTTCCCCGTTGCCTCCGCCCTAGCATCTTCTTGGGACGTAGATTTGATTAAAAAAGTGGGACATGCGTTTGGCAAGGAAGCCAAAGCCTACGGCGTGGACTTCCTCTTGGCACCCGCACTCAACATTCACCGCAACCCGCTGGGTGGTAGAAATTTCGAATATTATTCCGAAGACCCGGTTTTGTCCGGAAATTTAGCCGCGGCCTTTGTGCAAGGCGTACAGGCTGAAGGCGTGGGTACTTCTATCAAACACTTTGCTGCCAACAACTCCGAAACCAACCGCACGGCCTTAAACACCGTGGTAAGCGAACGCGCCTTGCGGGAAATCTATCTCAAAGGATTTGAAATTGCTGTCAAAAAAGGACAACCGTGGACGGTGATGTCTTCTTACAACAAAATCAACGGAACTTACACCTCCGAAAACGAAGATTTACTGACCGGGATTCTTCGCAACGAGTGGAAATACGACGGATTTGTCATGACCGATTGGTTTGGCGGTAAAGACCCAGTGGCACAAATGAAAGCAGGCAATGACCTGCTGATGCCGGGCACAACCAAACAGGCAGATGCCATCATAGCTGCCGTAAAAGCAGGAAAACTCAGTGCAAAAATTCTCGACCGAAATATTAAAAGAATTCTTACCCAATACATCAAAACCCTCAGTTATAAAAACATACAACCCACCAACCAACCTGATTTTGAAGCAAACCGAACCGTAGCGAAACAGGCCGCCACTGAAAGCATGGTTTTACTTAAAAACGATGCTGCTTTGCCGATAAGTCTACAGTCGAAAGTGGCACTTTTTGGCGTGGCTTCCTATGAAACCATCGCAGGAGGCACCGGAAGCGGCGATGTAAACAAAGCCTATATGGTGAGTATCGAAGAAGGTTTTCGCAATACCGGATTGGCGGTTTCGGAAAGACTCGCAGAGTCTTATAAACCTTATATTCAGAAGGAAAAAGCAGCCATTCCGCCAAAGCAATTTTTCTTTCAACCCGATGTGTTGATGCCCGAAAAGTCTTTTGAAGCTACTGAATTGGCTGAATTGGCAAATGAAAATGACGTAGCTGTTTTGACCTTAGCCAGAACATCAGGCGAATTTTTTGATCGCAAAAGTGAAGATTTTAACCTGACCGAAACAGAGCAAAGTTTGATTAAAAACATATCGGAAGCCTTTCATGCCAGAGGAAAAAAATTAATCGTCATTTTAAATACAGGCGGCGTGATGGAAACTTCTTCGTGGAAAAACGACACCGATGCCGTTTTGCTCGCTTGGCAAGGCGGGCAAGAAGCCGGAAACGCGATAGCCGATATCGTGTCCGGAAAAGTGAATCCGTCCGGGAAATTGGCTTCCAGTTTTCCGATAAACCTGAGTGATGTGAGTTCTTCCAACAATTTCCCCGGAACCGTAACCGATGCCAACGCACCAAAATCTCCCAACCCGATGGCAGGGATTCCCTCCGAAGAAATTTATCAAGAAGGTATTTTTGTCGGCTATCGTTACTACGACACTTTTGAAGTACCTACTTCATACCCGTTTGGCTTTGGCTTGTCCTACACGGCTTTCGAATACTCCGATTTGAAAATATCGCAGAACGGAGAAGAAATTACAGCAACTTTTCAGATTAATAATTCCGGGAAAACAGCTGGAAAAGAGGTAGCTCAGTTGTATGTATCTGCACCCAAAGGACAACTCGAAAAACCGGCCAAAGAACTCAAAGGATTTGTCAAGACTAAACTTTTGCAACCGGGTGAATCTGTTTCGCTTTCTTTGACGATTCCCGCTGATGATTTAGGCTCCTACGACACTTCAAAATCAGCTTGGACAAGGGATGCAGGCAATTATCAATTTTTGATTGGCAACGACTCGAAATCCATCCAATTACAAACAACTATTCAGTTGAACAGCAAACTCATTTTCAAAACCAAAAAACTTTTATCGCCAAAAGCTGAAATAAAAGAGCTGACCAAAAAATAAATTACGCTCGATTTTTGTCAACCGTTCCAAAGTGATTTGAAGCGGTTTTCTTTGACCAAACAAAATCAATTCTCACCTGATTACACGTATCAAGACTTTATGACAATTGTCATATTTGTGAAATTAGAAAAGTTCTATCTTTATAGACCAATTAACTTTCGTCATGAAAAATCTACTTGTTCTTACCGATTTTTCAAAGCCGGCTGAAAATGCGGCTTTGTACGCCCTGAAATTGTTTGAAGGCAGCATCTTGAAATGCAACGTGTTGCATGTTCAGAAAAGTGCTTACTTCGTAGCCGATGATTTGATGGTTTCGGGTACGGATCAAAATTTGTATGAAGCTCTTTTTGAGGCCTCAAAGAATCACGTCAATAAGTGGACAGAAAATTTGATTCTAAAACTTAACAACAAAAAGCATAGTTTTGAAACCAAAATAGATTTTGACGGATTTGTAGATGCAGTTGAACAAGCTGTTCTGTCCGAAAAAGCAGACATGGTTGTCATCGGTTCAAACGGTGCTTCCGGGTGGGTTGAAAAACTTTTTGGCACACACACGCTCAACTTGCTTAAAAATTTGGATCATCCGCTTTTGGTGGTGACTGCGAAAAACACTTTTGCTCCACTCAAAAGGATTTTATTAGTTACAGATTTTGAAGCCGATTTGAATTTTGAAATGTTGAAGTGGCCTGTTTTCTTGGCTAAAAATTCTAAAGCTCACATCCATGTGTTGAAATTAGCCACCAAAGAGAGCCCTCACCATCACGATCCGTTGGAGATACTAGAAAATTTGGAAGGTGTTGCTTATCATTTCCATCGAATAGAAGGTGTCTCGGTCGAGATGGCTATCAGTAGTTTTGAGCAACTATTCGAAACGCAGTTGACCGCTATTGTTTTGGATAAAAAAGGGAAAAACTATATTCAATTTATTGAAAAAATAAATCACTTGACAGAGCTTCCGGAACGATCTCCAACTTTATTTATTCCATATAAAAGTAAATAAATAAAGTACTGACAATAAAAAAAACCCGTGAAACACTTTTGCTTCACGGGTTTTTTTTAGTTTACTCAGTTTGTTAGACGATTCCCTGCGCGAGCATGGCATCGGCAACTTTAACAAAACCGGCAATGTTGGCACCTTTCACATAATCCACATAACCATCTTTTTGCTTGCCGTATTTGACACAAGCATCGTGAATGCTGTTCATAATCTGATGCAATTTTTGATCGACCTCTTCTCTAGTCCAAGAAAGACGCAAGGAATTTTGCGACATTTCCAAGCCGGAAGTAGCGACACCACCTGCATTGGAAGCTTTACCCGGAGAGAACAATATTTTTGCCTGTTGAAAAACCTCTATGGCTTCCGGAGTGGAAGGCATGTTTGCTCCTTCAGACACACAAAAACAGCCGTTTTTTACCAATGTTTTTGCATCGGCTGCATTGAGTTCATTTTGGGTTGCACAAGGCATTGCCACATCACAAACCTCATTCCACGGAGTTTTTCCTGCATGGAAAACAGCTTTGGGATATTTAGAAACATATTCTTCAATTCGGCCACGGCGAACATTCTTTATTTGCATAATCAAAGCTAATTTCTCAGCATCGAGACCATCCTTGTCATAAATATATCCACCGGAATCTGACATAGTCAGCACGGAAGCTCCTTCCTGGATGGCTTTTTCAGCAGCGTATTGGGCTACGTTTCCGGAGCCTGAGATAAGTACTTTTTTCCCTTTCAAGTTTTGGTCTTTGGTAGCCAACATATTAATAGCAAAATAGACATTGCCATAACCTGTTGCTTCCGGCCTGATGAGCGACCCGCCGAAACTCATACCTTTACCGGTGAGTACACCCGTAAATTCATTTCTCAATCTTTTGTATTGTCCAAACAAATACCCGATTTCTCGCCCGCCCACACCGATATCACCGGCAGGAACGTCTGTGTCCGAACCGATGTACTTGCTGAGTTCGGTCATGAAACTCTGACAAAAACGCATCACTTCTGCATCGCTTTTTCCCTTAGGATCGAAGTCGGAACCACCTTTGCCTCCGCCCATGGGAAGAGTTGTCAATGCGTTTTTGAAAACTTGCTCGAAAGCAAGAAATTTTAAAATGCTCAAGTTGACCGATGGATGAAAGCGAAGTCCTCCTTTGTAAGGACCAATCGCGGAACTCATTTGGATTCGAAAGCCCCTGTTTACTCGAATGTTTCCTTGGTCGTCTGTCCAGGAGACTCTGAAAATAATGGTCCGCTCTGGTTCAACCAAACGCTCTAAAATTTGTTTGTTTTTGTATTGTGGGTGTTCCTCAATAAAAGGAATAACCGTTTCAGCAACTTCTTTTACGGCTTGCAGAAACTCGGGCTCGTGTCCATCGCGTTTAGCGACAGAATCAAGAAAGGATTGGATGTGGTTTGACATATTTTTAAAATATTATGTAAATTGTAGTACAAATATACGAATTAACCAAAAAATAGACGTATTTTTTTTGAATCCTTAAAAAATAAATTCATAAAAAATGAGTTATTAAATAAGTTTAGAATTGTTATCAAAAGGTTTAAAATAAAATTGTTTTTAATTGGAATAAAATTATTGGAATTTAACTAAATTAGCGCACTAACTAAACGCAAAAAACATTGGCTATTAGAATACTACTATTTTGCACCCTTTTTTCGTTAACCCTTCATGCTCAAAGATACGGGCAACAAAGAAAGTTTTCAAATGAATTTGGTTTCTATGCCGGTTCGACCACCTTCTTTACGGATTTTGGGGAGCGTTCTATTCACACACAAGCGCAAAATTCGAGTTTCAATTTGGGGGTTGTTCACTATTTTAATTTCGCTTACCGCGATGATTTTGGGAGATATACGCGAGATCGATTTTTCAATGACCACTTTAAAGTAAGAACGGATATAAATTTTGCTTATATCGGGAGTTTGCGACACCAGGGAGGATTGGTTGCTCCGAGCCAGACCTCATTAGTGGCAGACCAGTTGCGAGCAATGAAAGGAGAATTAGGCATTTTGACTTTGGGTGCTCAAGTCGAATTCGACCCATTGAGTATTCGTGGTTTTGGCGATGATATTCGAAACAATTTTCACTTGCATCCTTTCATCAGTTTTGGTTTTGGATTTTCGTTTTTTAACAGAAATGTTTCCTCAAGTTTGGGTCCAATTGATACACCTGCTACAACGCCGGCTGAGTTTTTAGGTGGTATAGAGAACGGTAGCGGCACTGCCTGGTCGGCTGTTACCATTGTTGGGTTCAGATATAGACTGAGGCCATCTACTGATTTGGTTTTACACGGAAGATATCAGGCCTTTTTCAGCGACTCAATAGATGGCATCAATGACAACAATGTCAATTCAGTCGAACACGCGGATTACTTGCTCTCGCTGAATGCCGGGTTGGTTTTCTATCTTAATTTTTAAAACATTACCACTCGTTAACTCTGTTTCCATCTAGCTTAAGAAAAATAAACAGCAATAGGGTAAATCCCCAAAGCGCGGAGCCTCCATAACTAAAGAAAGGCAGTGGAATACCAATGGTCGGGATTAATCCGATGACCATTCCGATGTTTACCATAAAATGAATAAATAAGACGGTGACAAGCCCGTAACCATACCACTTTGCAAATGGTGTTTTTTGTCTTTCCGTCAAAAACAAAAGTCGAAATAGCAGTCCTGCAAATAGTAAAATTACAATCGCACTTCCGAAAAATCCCCATTCTTCTCCGACAGTTGTAAATATATAATCGGTGTGTTGTGCCGGAACGAAATTCCCTTTGGTTTGTGTTCCTTCCAGATAACCTTTCCCCCAAAAACCTCCGGAACCTATTGCAATTTTAGATTGATAGGTATTGAAACCTATACCTTGCTTGTCTTCAGCCAAACCCAAAACTATGTTGAACCGGTCGCGATGGCGTTGTTCAAATACATTTTTAAAAATAAAATCGACCGAATAAGACAAAGTTGAACAGAGAATAAAAAGGGCTATCAACGGGCCTATCATCTTTTTCTTGCGAGGGATGAAAAAATAACTAATCACAAAAAAAACAAAGGAAACAAGGATTACCCAATTGACACTTAGCAACAGTGTCATCAAAAAAATCAGGACAGCTATCATCGCGACAAAAACAAACCATCCGGACATACCACGGAGGTACAAAACCAATATCAAACTCAGAAAAACCAATGCACTACCGGCATCAGGTTGAATTAAAACAAGTAGAGCCGGAACTATAATCAGAAGCAGGGCGGTCAATAGATGCTGTGGGTTTTTCATGTTTATCTGTCCATCACTCAGATATTTGGCGAGAACCATCACGGTAGTAACTTTAGCAAACTCGGAAGGTTGTAAACTGAAACCACCGAATACAAACCACGAAGTAGCACCGGATATCTTTTTTCCAAAAACGAAGATTCCCAATAAAAAAACAATTGAAATAAGGTAGAAAACTACCGAAAATCGTTCATAAAATTTTGATTCAATGGCAAAAACCACGATTACCATGACCAAACTCAAAATGATATAAACCAGCTGTTTACCATAAGGCTTCGACAGGTCAAAAATACCATTTCCAGTTTCTGATGAGGAAGCTGAATATATATTAACCCATCCAATTCCGACGAGCAAAACAAAAAACAAGATGGGAATCCAATCTATTTTTATTGGATAGTCGGTGATGTATCTTTTCATTTGTTGATGGTGAACGGCAGGCCGCTTATCGGTTTCATATATTCGTCCAACAGGCTTCCTTCTAACATTCTTTTCTCCAAATCCTTCCGGCTGATGGTGTCGTTCAGGTGTTTCTGAATCATCAAACTGGCTATTGGTCCTGCCCAGCGTGCGCCCCAATATCCGTTTTCGACAAACACGGCTATGGCTATTTTCGGATGGTCTTTTGGTGCGAAAGCGATAAAGATAGAGTGATCGGTAAGCTGTACCCGCTTACCGTTTATTTTGGCGAAATTCTCAGCTGTCCCGGTTTTTCCACAGATTTCAATGCCCTCAACACGCACGCCTCGAGCTGTCCCCTTCTCAAACACATCAAACATACCGGCTACAATCGGTTCGAAATATTTTGCATCGATTGTTGTCTTGTTTTTCTTTACCAATCCTGATTTATCCACTGATTCATCATCAATCTTGCGTATGATATGAGGCGTATAATAATAACCCCGGTTGGCTATGGCAGCCGTGTAATTAGCTAATTGAATAGGTGTAGTCAGAAGTTCACCTTGACCTATGGCGTTTGAAACCGTTGCCGATGATCGCCACCGATCATTTCTGTAAGCGCGGTCATAATAAGCTGCATTTGGAACAAAACCCTTTCTACCGGTCGGCAAATCATATCCCAAAAAATCGCCCAAGCCAAAACTTTTCACATGTTCTGACCATTTGTTGATACCTTCACTTGTCTTAGCGTACTTGTCGATGGTCTTTTTGTAAACAGTTCCGAAATAAGCATTGCAGGAGTTGTAAATTCCACCATTGAGGTTGAGTGGGCTTGGATGTCCGTGGCATTTCATAAAACTCCCTTTGGCATAGAAAAAACCATGATTGCACGGAACAGTGGTGTTTTCATCAATCACGCCTTCTTGCAAAGCAACCAGTGCATTGAGAATTTTGAAAGTCGATCCGGGCGGATACTCTGCCAAAAGGCCTCTGTCATACAATGGCTTGGCAATGGAATCATGATACAACTTCGTGAAATTCTTTGATCGTTCTCTGCCTATCAAGAGGCTGGGATCATAGGAAGGCGCGGATATCATCGCTAAAATTTCGCCGGTGGCGGGTTCGATGGCTACAATACCTCCCCGTTTGTTTTGCATCAACAATTCGCCGTATTGTTGCAATTCGAGATCAATTGTCAACTCCAAATCCTGGCCTTGTCGAGGCAAACTATCATAAACCCCGTCTTTGTACGAACCAATATCTCGGTTAAATCGGTCTTTTTGTATGTATTTCACCCCTTTCACCCCGCGCAAGTATTCTTCATAGTATTTTTCAACACCCTGAATACCAACTAAATCGCCCATCTGGTAATAGAGGTCATTGCTTATCAGTTGCTCATTTGCTTCGGCTATGTATCCCAACACATTGGATGCTGATTTTGTCTGATAATCTCTCAACGCGCGTTTTTGAATATAAAACCCTTTGAATTTCCACATTTTCTCTTGTAAGGCGGCAAAATCGTCTTTTGATAATTGGGGAATAAAAACAGAGGGAAGCCGTGGAGAATAGTTAAAAGCTTTTTTTAAAATATTGTCATAATCGGATCTATTGATTTTCAACAATGTACAGAGTTCATCAACATCAATGTCTTTGACATCTTTGGGAATCACCATGATGTCATAAGAGGGTTGGTTGGTAACCATCAATTTGCCGTTTCGGTCAAAAATATAACCCCGCTCAGGATAGTCATAAACCTTTTTAATGGCAATATTGTTTGATAAAATCTCATAGGCGTTATCTACCAATTGCAGTTGAGCTAATTTTATCAAAAATGCAAGGGCAGAAAAAATAATTAATCCATGGAGAAAAAAACGCCTCATCTTTTTTGTTTACTAAACAAGGTTATCAAAATCAATGATAAAACAGTGGTAAAGATACCTGTTAATATTGTTTTTTTCAAAGCATAAAATATCAAATTTATGCTAAAAGCTTCCAGAAAGAACAAAACCGAATGATGAACCAAAACAATCAGTATCGTGATTGAAAACAATTGAGAAATCGGGCTCAATGCTACTTTGATTGTTTGATGTTCAAAACTAACACCGTAAACAAAACGAAGTAATTTAGGCCTGAAATATGCAGTCAACAAACAAGCTGTGGCATGGATACCACCTGAATTCATAAACATATCCATAGCCAATCCCAATAAAAAACTTATAAATAAAAATAAATTGCGCCGCTCTTTTACAGGATATAGAATTAAAAAAACAACATAGACATAGGCGACTAAATGACCAAACAACACCAACCTATTAAAAAGTAAAACCTGTGCCAAAATCAGCACAATAAACTTAAAAGTTTCTTGAACAACATCATTTTTCATTTACTTTGGATTCTAATTCTAATATTTCTTTTCTTAAATTGTTTTTTAAGATGAATGCATTATTCAAATTGGTCATATCGTTAAAAAGTAAAATATCGATGGAAAAATAATTTGAAAATGTATTGACTTCAAAGTTTTTGACAATCCCAATGGGAATTCCATCCGGAAAAATCGATGATTTTCCACCGGTGACAATGGTATCGCCTATCCTTATCGGCGCAATTCGGGGTACATCTATGAGTTGAACGATATTCGGATTCTTTTGATTCCAAACCAGTGAGCCAAAATGGTAGCTATTCTTGAGGCGGGCGTTGATTCTTGATTTTGAATTTAAGATAGAAAAAACGGTCGAAAAATTCGTCGAAACCTCATCAACTATCCCCAAAATCCCATTTGAGGTAATCACGCCCATCTCCCTTTTTACTCCTGCTTTTCTACCTGCACTAATGGTTAAATAATTATCCTTATTTTGATAACTATTGTTGATTACTTTTGCTGAAATAATTGTGTAATTTTTGTTTAAAAGGCTGTCTTGAAGTTCCGCAACCCCATTTTTATGATTGAACAGCAACTCTTTCAGATATCTGTTTTCTTTTGATAAAATATCGTTCTCCTTTTTGAGGCCAAAATATTCATGAATGTCATTTGACATCAGAAAAAGATTACCCGCAAAGTAATTTGCGGAATTGACAAACTTGCTTTTGTGGTAGGTGTGCGAACTAATCGTAAACCACATCGAAATTGAAAGCAACAGCAAAAAGAATAGAAAGTCTTTATTTTTAGAAAAAAACAAGAAGATTTGCCGCATAGTTCAAAGTCTATTATTTTATTAGGATACTTTTGAATTTTTGGAGGCTTTTAAGGGCAATACCGGTACCTCTGACAACTGCTCTGAGCGGATCCTCTGCAATGTAAACAGGTAAATCGGTCTTTTGAGAAATACGCTTGTCCAATCCGCGGAGCATCGATCCGCCGCCTGCCATATAAATACCGGTATTGTAGATATCGGCGGCCAACTCGGGTGGTGTTTGCGACAGTGTTTCCATCACAGCATCTTCAATACGGGTGATTGATTTGTCAAGGGCCTTGGCTATTTCTCGGTAAGAAATTTGAACTTGCTTTGGTTTGCCAGAAAGCAAATCTCTTCCTTGTACGCTGATGTCATCGGGTGGCAAGTCCAAATCTTCTGTTGCCGCCCCGATATCGATTTTGATGTTTTCTGCCGTTCGTTCACCCACATACAAGTTGTGCTGGGTACGCATATAATAAATAATGTCGTTGGTGAAAACATCCCCTGCAATTTTTACCGACTTGTCGCAAACTATACCTCCCAACGCTATGACAGCAATCTCAGTAGTCCCTCCCCCAATATCGATAATCATATTTCCTTTGGGCTGCATGATGTCTATACCGATACCGATAGCTGCCGCCATTGGTTCGTGAATCAGATAAACTTCTTTGGCATTGACCCTTTCGGCCGATTCTTTTACCGCACGCATTTCCACTTCCGTAATCCCCGATGGAATACAAATTACCATCCGGAGTGAAGGGGTGAAAAACTTGCCTTTCAGGGCAGGGATACTTTTGATAAACATGTTGATCATCTTCTCGGAAGCGTCAAAATCTGCAATTACCCCGTCTTTGAGTGGGCGAATGGTCTTGATGTTTTCGTGTGTTTTGCCTTGCATCAAACTCGCCTCTTTTCCGACCGCGATAATCTTGTTGGAGATACGATCCCGGGCAACTATCGATGGGCTGTCAATAACCACTTTGTCGTTGTGTATAATCAGTGTGTTGGCTGTTCCCAAATCGATGGCAATTTCCTCGGTCATGAAATCAAATAATCCCATAATGGCGTAAAGTATTAATTTTATTTATTTGTTAAATCGTTGTAAATGTAATGATTAATGTTTGAAATGTCGAAAACCCGTGAAAACCATAGACAACCGGTGTTGATCGCAATAGTCGATGCTGAGTTGGTCTTTGATAGACCCGCCCGGTTGAATCACTGACTTGATTCCCGCCGCATCGGCTATTTCCACACAATCCGGAAAAGGAAAAAATGCATCGCTGGCCATCACCGCTCCATTCAGGTCAAAACCAAAACTTTTGGCTTTTTCAATAGCGTGCAGAAGCGCATCCACCCGCGAAGTTTGTCCGGCTCCGGAGGCCATTAACTGTCCACCTTTTGCCAATACTATGGTATTTGATTTAGTATGTTTGCATATTTTGGAAGCAAACAACAAATCGGCAATTTCACTTGGGGAGGGTGCAAGATTGGTGACAACTTTCAAATCTTCCGATGCATCAGTTTTCCAATCAGCCTGTTGTACCAAAACACCGTTTAGGCAAGTCCGCACACTTTTGTTTTGTCGCGTAAACATTTTTTGGGTGAGTAGTATCAGATTCTTTTTAGTTTTTAAAACGGCTAATGCCTCCGAATCGTATCCGGGCGCGATGACTACTTCGCAAAATAGTTTGTGGATTTCTTTTGCTGTCGCCTCAACTACATTGCGATTAGCTACCAAAACACCACCAAAAGCCGAAACAGGGTCGCCCGCTAATGCATCGCGATAAGCTGCTAACAAAGTCTTTCTGGTGGCTATGCCACAAGCATTGTTGTGTTTGAGTATAGCAAAAGTTGGTTGGTCGTTTTGAAATTCAGAAATCAGCGATACTGCCGAATCCACATCCAACAGATTGTTGTAGGACAATTCTTTGCCCTGCAATTGATCGAAAAATTCGTCAAAAGCCCCGAAAAAATATCCCTTTTGATGGGGGTTTTCTCCATATCTCAAAATTTTCCCCTGACTATAACTCTGTTTGAAAACAGTTTCATCTTCATTAAAATAGTTGAAAATAGCAGTATCGTAGTGTGATGAAATCTGAAAGGCTTTAGCTGCGAAATGCTTTCTGTCCGAAAGAGAAGTTTCACCTTTTTTTTCATCCAATAAATTCAAAAAAACTGCGTAATCATCAACAGATGAGACACAGAGTACATCGTTGAAATTTTTGGCTGCCGCGCGAATCAAGGAGATTCCACCGATATCTATTTTTTCGATTACCTCAGCTTCGTCAGCACCCGATGCGACTGTTTTCTCAAAGGGGTATAAATCGACAATGACCAAATCGAGTTGCGGTATGTCGTATGCTTCCACCTGCGCTTCGTCTTCCGCATGACCCTGACGGTTCAAAATCCCGCCAAAAACTTTCGGATGAAGTGTTTTTACTCTTCCGCCTAAAATGGAAGGATAGGATGTAATTTCTTCTATGCCGGTGACTTCCACTCCTAAATTTTTGATAAAAACCTGTGTTCCACCGGTGGAATAGAGTTTTACACCTAACGCATTTAGTTTGAAAATGATGGGTGCTAAACCCTCTTTACTGAATACGGAAATCAAGGCCGATTGAATCTTTTTGGAAGTTGACATGAAATTTATTTTGAGAATGTTGCAAAAGTAATCAATTGATTAAAAAACAATCGAATGATTGGTATTTAAAATAGAAAAATTTCAACAGGCCTGAAAAGGTTCTTAAAAACCTTTCGAGCCTAAAATTGGTATAGCCGGAGTAAATCCTTATTGTTCGTAGCCAAAACGCCTGAGTTGACGCTCATCTGAACGCCAGTTTTTGTTGATTTTCACAAATAACTCCAAGTGGATTTGTTTTTCAAAAAACTTTTCTAAATCGGCACGTGCTTGCACACCCACCTTTTTTAGTGCCAAACCTTTGTGGCCTATCAATATTCCTTTTTGGCTTTCTCGTTCGACCATGATGACGGCTTGAATCCGGATAATATTTTCGTCCTCTCTGAAGGTTTCGGTCTCGATTTCCACCGAATAAGGGATTTCTTTCTGGTAGTTGAGCAAGATTTTTTCTCGAATGGTTTCATTGACAAAGAATCGTTCAGGTTTATCGGTCAAAGCATCCTTCGGAAAGTAGGGCGGTGAATCTGGCAACAATTCGACGATTCGGTGAAAAACTTCTTCGACCGAAAAGTTTTTAAGTGCCGAAATAGGGTAGATTTCCGCATTGGGCAATTGTTCTTTCCAATACAAAGCGCTTTTTTCGAGGGCTTCCTGATTGGAGGTGTCTATTTTGTTAATTAAAAGCAATATAGGAGTACCGGTTTTTTTGAGTTGTTCGAAAAAGCTCTCGTCTTTAAGGGAAGTTTCTCCGATTTCTATCATATATACCAAAATATCCGCATCTTCCAAGGCTCCTTTTACAAACTCCATCATCGATTCCTGCAGTTTATATTCAGGCTTCATGATGCCCGGCGTGTCTGACAGGATTACTTGAAAATCATCTCCGTTTACGATGCCCAAAATCCGATGGCGCGTGGTTTGTGCTTTGGAGGTAATGATGGAAATTTTCTCCCCCACCAAGGCATTCATCAAGGTGGACTTTCCTACATTCGGATTTCCGATGATACTGACGTAACCGGCTTTGTGTGTACTCATAATTTCATTTTAACCTGATATTCTTGTAGGGCTTTTGTTACTTTGGGCGACAACCAAACCACGGCTATCATGTTTGGGATGCACATCAGTGCGTAAGCGAGGTCAATCAAACCAACGACCAAACCCACCGTTGCGACCGCTGCAAAGCTAATACTTATGATATAAATAATATTGTAGGTATTGCCGGAATTTCTTCCGGTCAGGTAACTCAAACATTTAGTCCCGTAGTAAGAATAGGTAAAAAGTGTACTCAAGGCAAACGCACTGACCAACAACATCAAAATTATTCTTCCAGTCAATCCCAATGAATTCTCAAAAGCACTTAGCGTCATCAAAATACCATTGTTGGTGGTGTCGAGATAAGCACCGCTCACGATGATGATTAGTGCGGTGAAGGTACAAACCACAATCGTATCGATAAACGGCCCCAACATGGCAACCAAACCTTCCTGCACCGGCACATGCGTTTTAGACTGCCCGTGAAACATCGGTGCCGTACCCAAACCTGCTTCATTCGAAAAAACCGCTCGGCGGACTCCTAAAATGACCATTCCCCAAAATCCGCCCTGCACGAGAGATTGAAAATCAAAAGCATTGACAAAAATCAACTTGAATGCCGGAACAATAGCTGTATAATTTTGAATCAAAACGACAACAACTGATCCAAAGTATAACAAAACCATCAGCGGAACTAAAGAAACCGAAACGCTGGCTATTTTTTTCAATCCACCAAATATAACCCAAGCAGTCAAGGCAGACAACAACAATCCAATAATCAATTTCCATTGAAATAAACTCAACGAAATAATGGATTGTGGTTGGATAACTTCCATAAAAGTTTGGGTAAACTGATTGACTGTAAATACCGGCAACACCCCGACTAAACCCGCCAAACAATAAAAAAGTGCCAGCGGTTTAGCATTCTTACCCATACCTTCTTCAATATAATACATGGGGCCTCCCAAAAACAATTTATTTGAAGTCTCTTTACGGAACATTACTGCCAGTGTACAAGAATAAAATTTGATACCCATGCCAATCAACGCAGTAATCCACATCCAAAAAACCACTCCCGGGCCACCATTGTAGATGGCGATGGCTACCCCGGAAATATTCCCCATGCCGACTGTAGCAGCCACCGCAGAGGAAAGTGCCTGAATATGATTCACTTCCCCTACATCTTCCGGATGGTCGTATTTACCCCTTAGCACATCGATACTGTGCTTGAAAAAGCGATAGGGCAAACCTTTTGATGCAAGCAACAAAAAAAGCCCACCACCTATGACAAAGACCAAAACGGCCCACTCGGCCCAGGGAATCAGTTGATCAATAATTTTTTGAGAGTTTTCGAGCATTTGACAAATATATTAAATAAAAAATGTCGGAATTCATCAAAAAAACTAATTGTTTGTAGATCACATAATCTTCAGAAAACACGGGAAGCAGTGACCGCCTTTCAAAAAAAAAAGCCCCAAGTTTACTTGAAGCTTCTTTGTAGCGGGAACAGGACTCGAACCTGTGACCTTCGGGTTATGAGCCCGACGAGCTACCTACTGCTCTATCCCGCGATATATTTTACTGAATGAACTTTTATTTTTGGTCTGCAAATATACAACATTTATAATTTTCTAAAACTATATTCTGTAAAATATTTTTATCTATGCGCAACCGGGTCGGGGTTTCCGTCCGGATCGTTCTTGACAAAACCATCTGTGCCCACATTACCTAACAATAACAATCCACAGACATGAGGAGTTGCCATCGACGTGCCACTGATGGTATTGTATCCGCCTCCTTTCCAAGTTGAGAGTATAGAAACTCCGGGTGCAGCAAAATCTACTCCAGCGCCAAAATTGGAAAACGAGGCAAAATTATCATTCATGTCCATCGCGGAAATGGTAAAAATATTCGGCCCGTTTACTCTTGCAGGAGAATGGTTTACCGCATCGTCACTCTCATTTCCGGCTGCCAGTGCAAACCTGACTCCCGTGTTGGAGGCCGCGATAACTGCATTGTCTAAGGTAGAAGAAACGCCTCCCCCCAAACTCATGTTAGCTGCATCTCCGGCTTGTCCGTTGGCTGCTACATAGTCAACACCGGCTATTACGCCTGAAGTCGAACCGCTTCCCCTTCTATCCAAAACCCTGACGGCTACCACTTTTGCGTTTGGTGCTACCCCTACCACACCGATGGTATTGTTGAGTGCGGCAACTGTGCCGGCTACATGTGTACCATGCCCGTTCCCATCGTTCGGGCTTAAATTGGAGGATGACCCTGTCAAAAAAGAAATGCTTCTTTGAGTGTCCACATTCAGGTCGGGATGTGTTAAATCGATTCCAGTATCAATTATCCAAGCTGTTTTTCCAGTTCCATCTGCAGCACCTCCTATTCGTGCAATTCCCCAAGGAGTAGATTGTGCAGGTTGGGTTGTACCGCCACCACCGCCCGGCTTGCCTTTTTGTATTTCTAATGGAGGATTTAAGGTAATGGTAACATCTTTCTCGATAGATAGGACTCTATTATCCCGCTGTAAAAGTGATAGTTGAGAATTGGTAAGCTCTGCTGTAAAACCTTCAACGGCAAAACCATAGGTTGCTTTGATTTTTCCGGGAGCAATTCCCAAAGAAGAGAACATACGATTGACTTCTCCTCTCAATTTGTTATCGGCATTCGCATAGTCGGATTTGCTGAGCCCGGCTGCTCTAAAAGTACCTTGCTTGAGTTGAATAACATATTGGTTAGCTATAACCTCGACACTAACAGCACCATTGGCCCGCGGTTCTTGTACAGGAATGATTTCCTCGCTGTTCAGCGAATCTCCTAACGAATCTGATTGACAACCGAAGTTTAGGACAAGTGAAACCCCGGCTGTTAATAAAAACGTATTTTTAAGAAATTTTCTCATAATAAAAATTTGGTTAGTAAATAAATACATTTTCTATGCCAATACGAATGTAAGTAAAATCACAAAACAAGGTTAATTTTTTTATTTATTTTTTTAACAAATGTGAACCAATCTCACATTTCAGGCACTTATTGGGGGTGCAATATTCATTTTTGAGTTGAATGAGTGATTGGCTTATCAATGCATTGGCATTAATTTTTTGTAACAAGTCAAAATTCTGAGTGATGCTGTTGTGTTCCGGTTCGATAGATTGGATTAGTTTTAGCAGAAAATCGTTTTCCGTTTTACCGATGCTTTGCAAATAGGCAAACCGAAGCGGTACAACCACATTGATAACCAACAAATCAACGAAGTTTTTCGAAAGTGTCTTTTTGGAGTTTTTGGATATCTTACCAAACGTATAGTGCGAATTCCAATATTCGGAGGTGGCAAACCTAAAAAGTTGATAATAGTCTTCAATAGTTTTAGCTTCAAGGATGTTGTCAAAGAGATGAACACGGCTCGAAAACAACTTCGCCAGTTGAGATAGCCTGATCGTTGGAAAATTTGGTGGCCTTAATCTGAAAAAATGAGGCTTTGCCGAAAGATTGGGTTGCAATTGATGCTTGTGTGCTAAATAATTATAGGATTCTTTAAGTGTTAAAAAGTAATTGTCTTCGCAATCGACCTCCAGCAAACCGGCTTGACCGAAAAATAACGCCTCAAGTGATTGCAAATCGTTTCTGTTTTTTCTGACAATAGAAAAGTCCAATCCTTTGGCCAAATACTCAAAAGAGACCCCGTTCACTTTCGAACCAAAATATTTGAACAAAAGTATGTATAAAACGGCTTCCCAATCTTGTCCCGACCGATTGAGCAGGCTTGTAATATCAAGTGTTTTGCGTTCCAATCTCTCAAAATAAAGCCTTTCAAGCCAATGCAATTTGACCAGCTCATCTACCCCAGCGAAATCCTTTTCACAATTGATGAATTGTTTTGGATTGTTGATCAATTCGGCGTATCTACTTATCAATTCTACCGGAACTACATCCCTTAATTCGAGGGTTGGCACAGTAGAGTGGTCTTTACGGAAAACTTGTGCATCGTTTTCCCAAACAACGTGCAAAATCACATTGTCATAGCCCGAGTCGGTTTCGTGATGATGTGCATACCAATCGGAAGCACGAACGTGAATCTCCACATTACCAGCCCATTTTTGCTGCCCAATTTCTATCAACGAATTAAAAAAATCGGAACCCGCGTCCAAATTGGCTTGCCCGGCTTTAAGAACCCGAATCGGCAGCCCGGTATCAGTCCGTAGGTTTTGTGTATCGAACTTTTTGTGCTTCCAAATGTAGTGCAAGAAGTCTTCTTTGATATGCATAAGCCAATCACTTAAAAAAACATATAATATTGGCAGGAGATTAGTTAACCTCCAACACCGTTACTTCTTTTTGATTGCCAATAAGTTTTACTATAAACAACATGCCATACTGGTTTTCATCAATCTCCTTAAACCTATTTTTCCCGATGAGTTGATTGACAAATTTCGGTGTGGAATTGCTATGTCCAACGATTAAGACAGTTTTGCTTAGGGTTTCCTTGATAAATTTTGAATAATCCAAATTCTTGTGGTCGTAAATAATCAGCGGTAAATTTTCTCGCTCGGCTACCGGCTTAGCTGTTTCCCGGGTTCGGATAAAATCCGTTGAATAGATGGCATCAAAATCGATGTGCGAAAGTATTTTATTCCATTTTACAGACCGTTCTATCCCTTTTTCAGTCAAACCGGGATTTGTATTTTTGGAATCCGACAAATCTTTCTCTGCATGACGAATCAAAAAATATGTTGTGGTTTCATCCTGTGCATTTTGCCCACAGGCCACATTCAAAAAAATAAGCAATAGGAAAGTGATTCTTTTCATTTGTGACTATTTAAATTATAATATGCAACCCAAATTATTGAAAAAGGAGGCAAGACCCAAAAAGATAAAAATTTGAACGTTCACTAAATCAGCTCCAAAGCAATCTGTACCATTTGCTCAAAACTCGACTCCCGATCGTCTGCATTGGTTTTTTCACCACTCACCAACGAATCAGATATAGTGAGTATAGAGAGTGCGTTGACTTTGTATTTTGCCGCAAGTGTATAGAGCGCAGCAGTTTCCATCTCAACACACAACACCCCGAAATCGGCCCATTTTTGGTAGTTTTCAAATTGATCCTCATAAAACAAATCTGAAGTCAACACATTCCCCGCCTTCAAGGGAATATTTATCTTTTTGGCCGCTTCTACTGCTTTGATAAACAATTCAAAACTGGCGGTTGGGGCAAAATCAGCTCCATTAAAACGCAGGCGGTTTATCCCGGAAGTGGTCGATGCAGACATAGCCAAAACGACATCCCTGATATGAACCCCTTTGTGATAGGAGCCTGCCGTACCTACTCGAATCAGGTTTTTAACCTGATAACCGTTGATGAGTTCAACTGCATAAATCGATATTGATGGTACCCCCATCCCCGTTCCCTGAACGGAAACACGCTTTCCTTGAAAAAAACCTGTAAACCCAAGCATATTCCGGACTTTGTTGTAGCAGTTTACTTCTTCTAAAAAAGTTTCAGCTATCCACTTTGCACGCAATGGATCGCCTGGCAACAACACTGTTTCGGCGATTTCGCCGGGTTTTGCTTCAATGTGTAAACTCATTTCTTTAATCTATTTTTTATAAGAATCAAACTTACAGAATATATTTATTAAAAATATCATCATTACGCTTCAAAAATTTTAAATTTGTTTTAAACCTAAACAAAAACCATCATGCATCAGATTCAAAAAGTAAGTGCAACCGAAGCCCAAAAATTAATTTCCAAAGCCTTTGATGAAGCCAAAAAGATTTCGAAACATATTGCAGCAGCTGTCACCGGCCCGGAAGGCGAACTAATTGCGTTTTTGCGGATGGATGGTGCAAATGCCGCGTCTGCTACTATCTCTCAAAACAAGGCATACACGGCGGCCCGCGATCGTTGTACCACCCAATCTTTGGGTGAGAAAGTACGAAAAAATCAGTACCCGCTCGGCAACTGGGGCGATTCGCGCATCACCTGTTTTGGCGGCGGGCTACCCATCATTCAAAACGGACAAGTCATTGGCGGGATAGGCGTGAGCGGATTGTCTGAAGAAGAAGACGAGCGAATCGGGCACGAAGCCATCAAGTCGGTTTATGGGAGTTAACCTAAAAACTTGCAGTAATATTAATTTAAAAATTGGAGGTGATTAAATCCTTTTGGATTCCGTTCAATTCTAATGCAATCTCACAAAAAAAACCTAACTAATATACTGTTAATTAGTTAGGATTTCATAAGTGGAGAAGATGGGAGTCGAACCCACGACCTCTTGCATGCCATGCAAGCGCTCTAGCCAGCTGAGCTACATCCCCAAAACAAATGCGGTTGCAAATTTAATAGTTTTGGTGAAATATCCGTTACTTTTTTATTTTTTATCTTTTATCCCTTTCAAAAAAAAACTCTACTTTTAGTACTTAAAAAATAGGCTATGCCAATCGAGCATTTTTCAAGAATCATCTCCGGCGTAATGACCTGGGGTGAATGGGGTAAAAACCTAAATACCAAAGAGGTAGCACAACTTATCAGTCACACAGTCGATCAGGGGATTACCACGATTGACCATGCGGATATATACGGGAACTACACTACCGAAGCTCTTTTCGGGGGCGGTTTTAAAGCATCTAGTCTCAACCGAAACGCCATTCAAATCATCACCAAATGCGGGATTCAACACCTTTGCCCAAACCGGGACAACAAAGTTAAACACTATAATTACAGCAAAGATTACATCATTTGGTCTGCCGAAAAAAGCTTGAAAAACCTGCAAACAGATTACATAGACCTACTCCTGCTCCACAGGCCAAGCCCCTTGATGAATCCTGCCGAAATCGCGGAAGCAGTTCAAAAATTGTTGAAAGATGGAAAAATCCTCCACGTTGGCGTGTCCAATTTCACTCCCCCGCAAACTGATTTACTCAAAAAACATATCCCGATTGCCGCCAATCAAGTCGAATGTTCCATTACCCATACCCAACCTATGTTCGACGGCAGCCTCGACCACATGATATCAAACAACATTGCCCCCATGTCTTGGTCTTCCTTGGGCAGTGTGTATAAGAAAGATGATGAACGAACCCGTCGAATTACTAGAGTGCTCGATACCCTTTCTAAAAAATACAGCGCAACCACCGATCAATTGCTGTTGGCTTGGCTGCTCAAACATCCGGCGAAAATCCGCCCGGTGATTGGGACTGCCACCCCGGAACGCATTTCTTTGGCTGCCAAATCGGTTGACATTAATTTAGAACTTGAAGACTGGTTTATGCTTTTGGAAGCTTCGGAAGGCCACCCGGTTGCGTAAAAAAAATGGCTGTTAAATTTACTTCCGTGAGTTCAATGGAAATCCCGATGAGTCCAAGAAATAGGCTTTTAGCTCTTGGATTTTAGCCGTTAGTATTTTGATATTTAATGCTAAAAGCTTTTAAAAACAAAGTAGAAACAAACTAAATATTTTCCCATGTCAAAAACTGTTTTCATCACCGGTGCAACTTCGGGAATTGGCGAAGCCACCGCGCATCGGTTTGCCGATTTGAAATATCACCTGATTCTTTGCGGAAGAAACCGGGAGAAACTAAATGAATTAGAAAAATCCCTCGGCAAACAAACAAAAGTTCACACCCTATGTTTTGATGTACGCGATAAAAAAGCTGTTTTTGCAGCAGTCAAAAGTTTGCCGGAATCTTTTTCAAACATCGATATTCTCATCAACAATGCGGGCAATGCACACGGGCTTGATTCCTTTCAAAATGCAGATTTGGAAGATTGGGACTTGATGATAGACATCAACTTGAAAGGGTTGATCTACGTGACCAAAGCCATCCTTCCGGGGATGATCGAACGAAAATCAGGGCATATCATCAACATCGGTTCGACAGCTGCCAAAGAAGTTTATCCGAACGGCAATGTCTATTGTGCTTCCAAACACGCGGTCGATGCCATCAATCAGGCACTCCGCATCGATTTGAACAAAACCGGAATCCGTGTGGGTGCAGTTCATCCGGGCTTGGTTCATACCAACTTTTCAAAAGTGCGTTTCAAAGGAGATGAAGGCCGCGCCGAGCAAGTTTACAAAGGATTCCAGCCTCTTTTGGCTAAAGATATCGCGGAAATTATTGCTTTTGTCTGCCAAGCTCCTCCTCATGTCAACATTGCTGACTTGGTGGTAATGCCTACAGCGCAGGCAGGAAGCACCCTCGTGCATAAGGAATTTTAATTCATCAAGCGAGCCAACATTTCTTTGAGCAATTCCCCTTGCGGAATATTTCCGGCTCCCAAACCCTTGCTTTTCAAATCGATGTCTCTCAAAACCGCGATGGCATGGCTGACTTGTTTCATCGGGTAATGACGAGCCGCTAATTGGTATTCTTTGACAAAGTACGGATTGATTTTCAACACTTTGGCAACGTTACCTTGCGATTGGTCGGACAATCCGTGGTATTGCATGAGTTGAGAGAAAAATGAAAAAAGCGTGGCTGTAGTTACCACAATAGGATTGTCTTTGGGATTGTGGCTAAAATACTGAATGATCTGTGCCGCTTTTTTATAATTCCGCTCACCGAAGGCTTTTCGTAACTCAAAATTATTGAAATCCTTGCTGATGCCGATGTAGGTTTCTATCAATTCCGGGGAAATAGATTTTCCGGAAGAGACTGATAAAAATAATTTCTGCAATTCGTTTTTTATCCGGCTCAAATCATTTCCCAAAAATTCTACCAACAATACAATTGCTTCAGGCGTGATATTGTATTGCTGGTTTTTGAGGTGTTGCTGAATCCAACTTCCTACTTGATTTTCATACAATTTTTTACTTTCAAACAAGACACCGTTTTGCTGAATTAATTTGGCTAATTTTTTGCGTTTGTCAAGCGTTTTGTATTTGTAACAAAGCACCAAAACTGTACTGAGTTGCGGATTTTCGGCGTAGGCCACCAAGTTCTCGATGGTGCGCGACAATTCTTGCGCTTCCCGCACGATAACCACTTGGCGTTCAGCCATCATGGGATAGCGTTTGGCATTCGAAACAATTTCTTCTATACTTGTATCTTTTCCGTACATGACCAATTGGTTAAAACTTTTTTCAGTCTCATCCAACACATTTTCTTCAATAAAACCGGCCACTTCATCGATAAAAAAAGGTTCGTCCCCCATCAAAAAATAGATAGGTTTCAGCTTTCCTTGCTTGATATCGGAGATTATTTTTTCAGATTCGGCCATAAAATATTTTTAAATTCAATCTTTGGAATTTGAAGTTAATCGAGGAAATCGTTTCTTTGTGATATGCAAATGCTCAATTTTCCAACATACGCGTTCAGGTACAAAACTAAAGAAAATAAACGATGGGTGTTTGATGGCATCCGTAAAAAATTTGTGGTGCTGACACCAGAAGAATGGGTTCGCCAAAATGCTGTCCAATTTTTGATGAGGGAGAAAAAATATCCCCAATCGCTGGTCAATGTCGAAAAGCAAATTCGCCTGGGCGATTTGGCCAAACGTTATGACTTGGTTGTTTTCAATCCGGATGGGACTTTGTTTTTGTTGGGGGAATGCAAAGCAACTTCCATCCCGCTTACCCAAGATGTTTTTGACCAGTTGGCAAGGTACAACCAAGCTCTCAACGCAGAATTCTTATGGATAACGAACGGTCTCCGCCACCTGTGCTTTCAGGTTGACAAAGTCTCTGAAAAATACATTTTGATTCCCGAAATCCCCGAATATATCCGTTAATTTGCAAACCTATTTAAAAACTCGGTGAAAACAGCTATCGTCATTCTTAACTGGAACGGGAAACATTTGTTGGAAAAGTTTCTTTCCAATGTCGTGGCGCATGCTGAGGGTTTAGCTACCGTTTATGTTGCGGACAATGCATCGGCGGATGAGTCGGTTGCTTATGTTGAACGGCATTTCCCACAAGTCAAGTTGGTGCAGAATGAAAAGAACTTAGGTTATGCAGGCGGATACAACCAAGCTTTGAGAAAAATAGACGCCGATGTTTACATCCTGATGAATTCGGATATCGAAACAACTTCTGGCTGGCTCACGCCCATCTTAAACCGGTTTGAAAAAAATGAACAAACGGCCATCATCCAGCCCAAAGTTTTAGATTACAAGAAGCGCGATTCTTTTGAATACGCGGGTGCCGCGGGCGGTTTTATCGACCGGTTGGGCTATCCGTATTGCCGCGGAAGAATCTTCAATGCCTTGGAAAAAGATTGTGGGCAGTATGACGATATACGGCAAATTTTTTGGGCCTCGGGAGCCTGTTTGTGCATCCGAAGTGAAGTTTTTTGGAAACTGCAAGGTTTTGATGAAGACTTTTTTGCCCATCAGGAAGAAATAGACTTGTGTTGGCGCGCGCATAAATTTGGTCTTCAAGTGGAATACGTCGGCATTTCGGCTGTGTTTCATGTAGGCGGTGCCACATTGAGCAACATGAATCCGGACAAAACATTCCTCAATTTCAGGAATACGCTTTTTGCACTGACCAAAAACGCACCCAAACGCTACTTGCCTTGGCTGGTCATTGCCCGATTGATTTTGGACGGAGTGGCCGGCATCAAGTTTTTGTTGGAAGGAAAGGCGATCCACACTTGGGCAATCGTCTGTGCACACGGAAGCTACTACCGAAAGGCCTATAAAATGTTTAGAAAACGAAATGAAACACCAACTTTAAAAAAGTACTTTAAGATACAATCGGTGGTTTGGAGCCACTTTGTGATGCAGAAGAAATTGTTTGGGGAATTGTGAAACTTGAATACTCCGGGAAAAAGATTCCATAAACAACATCAATAATTATCTTCTTCGTGAGGTAGTCTGGCTTTCAGCTCATCGAGGCGTTCGAGTTTTTCGATTTCTTTGTCGATGTCGTCATCCAAGTTGATGACTTCGATGTTTTTGCTTAAATTACTGCGGATAAAATAAAGGATGAGCATTATACCAACAATAAGCGGTACTGTTATAACAAAATCAATTTCGTCTTGATATGCATTAAAATCCAAAAGCACAAGACCCACAGTCTGTATTATAAACATACCTATAGGTATCGCAATTGCATGATACCACCAATGTTTGCAGGTTGCAAACCAAACACTTAACAAAAATATTGGTAAAATTTTGGACATCATTGTCCAAACAAAAGTCTGTACATTTAAAAAATAACCACTATTGTAAGTAAAAAAAGGTGTCTCCCAAACCTCAGTTTCAGGAACCACCTTATGTATATAAGCCAATAATGGAGATAATGCTATAAGTAGTAATATGATACTACCCCAGCGGAGGGACTCTAATCGTTGCTTTTTCCACTGCGACTGTTTGGTCATTGTTAAAACTTGAATTGTTAGCTACGAACAAAGCTACAACAAAAATAGATACGAATGCGATTGCGATTAAAAATTTTGGGGTTTTCATGGGTTTAAATATTTAGGTTTATAATTTAGTTCATATTTCTGATACAAACTTAAATATTATATTTGTAACCGCAAAGCCCTGATAGTCATTCAGATATAGTCTATTTAAAAATAACGTTTAATTATTCTAAATACAAATAACACATTTTTAAGGTAAATATTTGATATTTTGCTTTTTAGAAAGGCACTTTTAAAAATGTTTGCAGTTTCC
>Ga0100401_1000034_pt1 | contig 99149 bp, 95 predicted proteins | sample CryGeymeta201525_FD_80421 | JGI IMG/M metagenome (GOLD analysis project Ga0100401, IMG submission 80421) | Groundwater microbial communities from Crystal Geyser aquifers in Utah, USA - Crystal Geyser metaG 2015-25 | ecosystem: Environmental > Aquatic > Deep subsurface > Groundwater | place: USA... | reverse complement strand
TCACCGTGCCGCCATAGCGCCGCTGGTCGCGCTGTACCAGCCCCGGAGGCGCGACGGGCGGCGCATCATCCTCCCACATCACCAACGCGCCCTCGGCGATCCAGCCGCCGCGCAGCGCACAGGCCAGCGCCCGCGCGCCCAGATCGGTGCCATAGGGCGGGTCCAGCAGCACCAGATCATAGGGCACGGCGCAGGGGCCAAGGCGGGTGGCGTCTACGCGCAACAGGGTGGTGACATCTTCCGCACGGCATTTGACGATGTTGGCGCCGATCAGCGTCTGCGCCTTGCGCCCGCTTTCGACAAACGTCACATGGGCGGCGCCGCGCGACAGCGCCTCAAGCCCCAATGCGCCGGTGCCCGCGAACAGGTCAAGCACCCGCGCCTCGGCCACCGGATTGCCATAGCCGCCATTCAACAGCAGGTTGAACACCGATTCGCGCACCCGGTCGGTGGTGGGGCGCAGATGCGCCGCCGGATCGCCCGCCCCCACACCGGCCAGCGTCGTGCCCCGCATCCGCCCACCGATGATCCTCACGCCCGCAACAGCGCCTTCATGTCGGTGGTCGGGTCGGCGATAACCGCCGCGGCGGGGGATTTGCCTGCCTCGATCAGCCGTTTGCCAATCATATAGGCGCGCGGATCGTTCATCGCATCCACCGCCAACAGGGTGCCGCCCGCGAAATACCAGTGGCTGACACTGGCCCCTGTCCCGCGCACGACCACCCGGTCATAGCCGGTGTTCAGCCCGGCGATCTGCAACTTCACATCATACTGGTCCGACCAGAACCACGGCCGCGGATCGTAATCGCGCCCGCCGCCCAGCATGTTGTCGGCCACCAGTTCGCTCTGGTCTATGGCGTTCTGCACCGATTCAAGACGGATCATCTGGCCCCTGCGCGGAAAGATCGCGCAATCGCCCGCCGCCCAGATGAACGGGTCAGACGTGCGACCCTGGGCATCAACAACGATGCCGTTGTCCACCACGACACCCGCCTGTCCAGCCAGCGCAGAGTCCGGCGTGATGCCAACACCAGCGACAACGAAATCCACCGCGATCTCGCTGCCGTCGCCAAACCGGGCCCCGGTCACCTTGTCTGTGCCCAGCAACCGCTCCAACCCCAGCCCTTCGCGGATATCCACCCCATGCGCCAGATGCAGCGCGCGGAAATAGTCCGACGTTTGCGGCGCCGCCACCCGTTGCAGAATGCGCGGCGCCAGTTCCACCAGCGTGACCGATACACCCAGCTTTGTCGCCACCGCCGCCGCCTCAAGCCCGATATAGCCACCGCCGACGATCAGCGCCCGCTGCCCCGCCCGAACCACCGGGCGCAGGGCATCGACATCGCGCAGGCTGCGCACGACATGCACCCCCGCAAGCGCACCGCCGATGGCGGCGGGCAGCCGGCGCGGCACCGATCCGGTGGTCAGCGCCAGATGATCATAGGAAAGAACCGCATCACCCGCCGTCACCGTCTTGGACGCCCGGTCAATCGCCGTGACCGGCACGCCCAGCCGCAGGGAAATGCCCTTTTCAGCATAAAAGCTTTCGGGCCGCAGATACAAACGCGCCTCGTCCATCTCGCCCAGAAGATAGGCCTTCGACAGAGGCGGCCTCTGATAGGGCGGCACATTTTCACCGCAGATCAGGGTGATGCCGCCGTCAAACCCCGCCTCACGCAGCCGCGCCACCAAAGACGCCCCGGCCTGTCCGCCACCGATTGCCACGATTTCTGCCATATGCCCCCGGCGATGCTGGTCAGTGTTACATCCGCAGCCTATATGCACCACGAGAGTTTTTGCAATCCAACGAAAGGACTTATTCCATGGCCATCACTGTCGGCGATCACCTGCCCACCGCAACCCTGTTGAAAATGGGCGAAAACGGCCCCGAAGGTGTGGATCTGGGCGCGCATATCAAAGACCGCAAGGTGGTGATATTTGGCCTGCCCGGTGCCTATACCGGCGTCTGCACCACGGCCCATGTGCCCAGCTTCATCAGCGCCAAGGATGCACTGGCCGCCAAGGGCGTGGATGAGGTGATCTGCATTTCCGTGAACGATCCCTTCGTGATGAAGGCCTGGGGCGAAAGCACCGGCGCCACCGCCGCCGGAATCACCATGTTGGGTGACGCGGAAAGCACGTTCACCAAAGCCATCGGCCTGGATTTCACCGCGCCACCCGCCGGTTTCATCGCCCGTTCCAAACGATATGCGATGCTGGTCGAAGATGGGGTCGTCAAGGTGCTGCACCTTGAGGAAAGCCCGGGCACCTGCGAAATCTCAGGGGGCGAGGCGATGGTCGCCGCGATCTGATACACCAAAGGCCCCCGCACCGCGTGGGGGCCTTATGCCGCCAGTTCATCCAGCGTCCGGGCCAGCCGCAAGTCAAGAACGCTCAGCCCGGCGCAATCATGGGTGGTGAGCACCACATCAACCCGATTGTAGACGTTGAACCACTCAGGATGATGATCAAGCTTTTCCGCATGTAGCGCCGCGCGGGTCATGAAGCCGAACGCAGAACCGAAATCCTTGAACCTGAAACTCTTCGAGATGGCATCGCGCCCCTCGACCATGGCCCAACCTGCGGCCAACACTGCGGCCAGATCACCGGCGCGCTGTCCTTCGGTCAGCAAATCGCTCATTCGTCCTCTCCTTTCGATCTGCGGAACGGGCCATAGCTGGTCAGCACGTCGATTTCCTCATCCACCGCCGCGCGCTCGGCCACGAGATATTCCTCAACCGCACGGGCAAAGCCGGGGTCTGCGATCCAATGCAGCGAGTGGGTGGGCCGGGGCAAATAACCGCGCGCAAGTTTGTGTTCGCCCTGCGCCCCCGCCTCGACCCGTTTCAGCCCATGGGCGATGGCATACTCTATCGCCTGATAGTAACATGCCTCGAAATGCAGGCAGGGATAATCCTGTACACAGCCCCAATAGCGGCCATACAGTACATCGCGCCCGATCACGTTCAACGCCCCCGCCACCGCCCGGTCGCCGTCCATCGCATAGATCAACAGAATATCGTCGCGCAGCCGATCCTGTGCGATGTCGAAAAATCGCCGCGTCAGATAGGGCGTGCCCCATTTGCGCGCGCCGGTGTCCTGATAGAATTGCCAGAACGCATCCCAATGGTGCGGCTGAATCTGGTCGCCGGTCAGGTGCACGATCTCGCCGCCGAACCCTTGGGCGACGCTGCGTTCCTTGCGGATGTTCTTGCGCTTGCGGCTGGACAGTTGCGCCAGGAAGGCATCGAAATTGCCATAGCCTTCGTTGATCCAGTGAAACTGTTGGCCCGTGCGGTGCATCAGCCCGGCCTCGACGCCCGCCGCCGCCTCGTCGCCGGTGCAGAACGTGACGTGCAGCGATGACAGCCGGTTTTGTCGGGCCAGTTGCACGGCCCCTTGCACCAACGCGGTCAGGGCCGGCTCAAAATACCCCGGGCGGGTCAGAAAACGGCGGCCCGTGGCGGGGGTGAACGGCACGGCGATCTGCAACTTCGGGTAATATCGGCCGCCTGCCCGCTCATATGCATGGGCCCAGTTGTGATCGAAAATATACTCGCCCTGGCTGTGCCCCTTGGCGTACATCGGCGCACAGCCGATCACCGTGTCGCCCGACCGCGCCACGAGATAGCGGGGCTGCCAACCGGTGCCGGGGCCGACGCTTTTGCTGTCTTCAATGGCCGAAAGAAGCCGGTGGGTGGTGAACGGATCAAACGGCCGCCCACCATCTGCGATTTCCGGGCAGGCGCAGGCATCCCATTCCTCGGGCGCGATCTGCGCGAGGCTGGACAGGACGTCGACGGTGATTTCGGTTTCGCTCATGACGGCGCAAAGGTGGCGTGGATCCCGCCTGGGTCAAGCCTTCGCAGGGACATACCCCTCAAACGTGATGTTTTGGGCGATGCGCCGGGCACGCGCCTCTTGCACTGGGCTACGGATCGTCCAGCACAGGATACCCGCGCCTTGCAGTTTCAGGTCACCCACCCGCGGATTTTCCAGATCGGTGTGGTCGTGGCTGATGAAACAGGCACCCACGCGGTCATAATCAGGGATCGTTGCGAGATCTGCACAGGTTTCGGGCGACGCAGCCCAATGGGCGGGATCAAAGGCACAGCTGGTCAGGCCACGCGGCACATCGGGCAACAGTCGCGCCAAAGCGGCCATGGAATGGGGGTTGAACGACATCACCGCCACCGGCCCACCATAACCACCCAGCACATCCGCCACCGTCTTTTCCAACAGGCCGACCGCCGGACCCAGCGCACCATCCTGATCCTTGATCTCGACCAGCAAGGGCACCCGCCCCGAGACGAGCGCGCAGACCTCGGCAAGGGTCGGAATGCCTTCATCACCGCCGCGCAGGGTGATGGCGCCCAGCGTGCGCGCATCGCGCCCGGCGACCGGCCCGGTTTCATCGGTCAGCCGGTCCAACCCGTCGTCGTGAAACACCATCGCCCCATCGTCGGCCGAACGCTGCACGTCCAGCTCAATCCCATACCCCCCGGCAATGGCGGCCGCAAACGCGGCGCGGCTGTTTTCCGGGCGGTTCAGTGCCAGATCATGCAGCCCACGATGAGCAAAAGGCGTGGCAAGAAATTCAGCGGACAATATCATTTTATTTGAAACACCCCTTCGATTTCGACCGCAACATTGAACGGCAGGGCGCCCGCGCTGACCGCGCTGCGGGAGTGGTGCCCGGCATCGCCCAACGCCTGCACCAGAAAATCGGAACAGCCGTTGATCACCTTGGGCTGATCGCCGAAATCCCCATGGGAATTGACAAACCCGGTCAACTTGACCACCCGCACCAGCCGATCCAGATCGCCACCGCAGGCCGCCTTGACCTGTGACAACAGGCTGATCCCGCAGGTTTTAGCGGCTGCCGCCCCCTGCTCGACGGTCAGATCGGCACCCACCTTGCCGGTGATGAAACCTTCGGCAGTCTGGGAAATCTGGCCCGAAACATAGACTGTGTCGCCGACGATCACCCAAGGCACGTAATTAGCAGCGGGCGCGGGGGCGGTCGTCAGGGTTACGCCCAATTCGGCCAGGCGGGTTTCATAGCGGCCCATGGGCTCTCCTTTTCGGTGCGATGCAACCAAAGGCTATCCTGCGACGCGGGCCAATACAACGGCCCAAGCCTCAACCTTCGCGAAACGCCTTGGCAAAATAATCAGTGAACGGACGCACCAGATAAGCGATCGGTGTACGGTCTTCGGTGCGCAGAAAAGCCTCGACCGGCATACCCGGTATCAGCACCAGGTTTTCAGGCAGCTTCTCGATCTCATCGGTCTTCAACTCAATTTCGGCCCGATAGAATGAACCCTGCGACGCCTCATCCACAAAGACATCTGCCGAAATCTGCGTCACTTCGCCGAAGAATTCCGGTGTGGTGCGGGAATCGAACGCCGAGAACCGCAAAATCACATCCTGCCCCAAATAGACCTGATCGATATGGATCGCGGCAACCCGGGCGGCAATCACCAAAGGCCGATCCTGCGGCACGATGAACAGAACCGGATCGGCGGGCCGGATAACCGAACGCTCGGCAAACACGGTCATGCCATAGACGATGCCACCAACCGGCGCGCGAATGTCCAGCCGCGACAGCCGTTCCTTGAGCGAGCGACGTCGTTCGGCCAGTTCCAGTTCGCGGTATTGCAGATCGCGCGTCTGGGTGATCGCCTCTTCCCGCCGGGTGGTGGCGAGGCGCAAAATCTCCAACTCGGTCTCGGTGATCCGCTCTTGCGCCTGGGCAGCCCCCGCCGTCAGTTCACCCATCGTGCCTTGCAGGCGGGCATCCTCCCGTTGCAGGGCCAGCACCCGGCTGGCCTGCGCCAGACCACGGTCCAACAACACCTGTTGGCTGGCCAGTTCTTCGCCAATCAGCGACAGCTGGGTTTTCAATGCCTCTTGCTGGGCCAGGATGCCGCCGATCTGGCTGGCAATCTGTTGGCGGCGCAGGCGCAGCTGTTCGATTTGCTGGGCGTTTGATGACACCCGCGCCTCGAACAGGCGGCGCTGGCCCTCGACCAGTTCAGCCACCTCGGGCTGGCGCGCCGCAACCTCCAGCAACTCGGCATCGAAGGTGATCCCGTCAACCACATCCCGCTCGGCGGCCAGACGGGCGCGCCGTGCCATCAGTTCGTACAGCTGACTTTCGACGGTTGTCAGATCGGATTGCAACAGCGTCGGGTCCAGCCGCACAAGGGTTTGCCCCTGAACAACAGCGTCGCCCTCGAACACCAATATGTCGGCCACAACCCCGCCATCGGGGTGCTGCACGATCTGGCGATTGCGATCCACCTCGATCTGGCCCGAGGCGATGATCGCGCCGGAAATCTGGGTGAACGCCGCCCAGGTGCCAAACCCGCCCACCAGTGTGACCAGCGCCAGCAGCCCGATGACGATCGGGCGACGCGCCGACCAGGGCTGCGCACCGCTCATTGCACGCCCGCCCGTGCGGGGGCGGCGGCGATCTGTTTGTGATTGCTGACCATATCGCGCAAAACCTCGTCGCGCGGGCCAAAGGCGCGGCGCATTCCCCCCTCCAGCACCAAAAGCTTGTCACATTCCTTGATGGCGGCGGGACGGTGGGCCATGATCAGCACCGCCCCGCCCGCGTCTTTCATCGCCCGGATCGCGACGTTCAGCGCCTCGGACCCCTCGTTGTCGAGGTTCGAATTCGGCTCGTCCAGCACCAGCAACACCGGATCGCCGTACATCGCGCGGGCCAGTCCGATCCGCTGCATCTGGCCGCCCGACAACCGCCCGCCAGTCGGATTGACCACGGTATCATAACCATCGGGCATCTTCAGGATCATGTCATGGGCCGCCGCCTTTTTCGCTGCCGTCACGATGTCTTCGTCGCGGGCATCGGGTTTCAGGCGGGCGATATTCTGGGCGATGGTGCCGTCGAACAGCTGCACCCTCTGGGGCAGGTAACCGATATATTGACCCAAAACATCAGGTTCATATTGGTCCAGCGATGCACCATCCAGGCGGATCTTGCCGCCCGAAGGGCGCCACACCCCCACCAGCGCTCGCGCCAATGTGGATTTGCCGCTGGCCGACGGGCCGATGATGCCGACGGCCTCGCCCGGCTGAACATCGAAACTGACCATACGCACGCTGGCCTGTTGTTCACCGGGCGGAATGATCGTGACCTGCTGGACCGACAGATGTGCCTTCGGCCGGGGCAAGGCGGTGCGCGGCGGCTCTTCGCCCACAAGGCTCAGCAGTTCGGACAGGCGCGTCCAGCCTTCGCGCGCCCGTTGCACCACCTGCCACTGGCCCAGCGCCATGTCCACCGGCGCAAGGGCCCGCCCCAGAAGGATTGATGCGGCAATCATCGCACCCGGCGTCAACTGCTGTTGCAGCACGAGATACGCCCCTAGGCCCAACATGGCCGATTGCAGAAACAGCCGAAAGGTGCGCGACGTCACCGAAAACCCGCCCCCCAGATCGGCGGCGGCGACATTTTCGCGCAGCGAGCCATCGCGCAGCGTTTGCCAACGGCTGAACGTCGCACCCTGCATCCCGAGCGAGCGAACCAACTCAGCTTCGACCCGGATCTGTTCCGCCATCCGTTCAGCCCGCAGTGTGGCCTGATTCGCACGGGTTACCGGACCGACTGTCGTCATTTGATTGGTCACCGCCACCCCTACCAGCAGCAGCCCCCCGGCAATCGCAAGCATCCCCAGCCAGGGGTGGAAGATCGCAATGGCGATCAGAAACACCGGTGTCCAGGGCATGTCGAAAAGGGCGGTCACCACGGGCGACGCCAGCCCGCGCTGAACCGCTTCGAGATCGCGCAGGTTATTGGTTGCATTTGCCTCTTTTTCCGGCGCGACGGCAGCCTTGCGCACCATCGCCGCAAACACCCGCCGATCCAGCCGCGCCTGAAACCGCGCACCGATCCGCGCCAGAATGCGGGCGCGGGTGTGGTCCAGTATGCCCATGATAAGAAACAGGAAACTCATCAGGATGAACAGCCCCAACAGGGTTTCCACGCTGCGACTGCCCAGCACCCGGTCATAGACCTGCAACATGAAAATCGGCCCGGTCAACATGAGCATGTTCACGAAAAGACTGAACAGTGCGACGATCCAGAACAAAGTGCGGCTTTCCGCCCGCACACGGGCCAGTTCGTGCCGGCCTGCGGCCGTGCTGTTGTGTCGTGACTGCGCCATGTTGCCTCTGATCGACCGCGTTGTGCGGCACCTGTGCGAAACGCTTCGGTTTACACCAGACGTTGCGCGCCACGTTTTCTTAGCACATATAATCTTAAATAGCCTTGAACGGAAATGCCAACATTCCCGCAGCACACCAGCCCCGACCACCAACCGCGACATCAAAGCCCAGACGGGGCGGTCAGTTGCTGCGCCCCAGCAACCCGCCCAGCACATCCTTCAATATCCGCTCCACCAGGTCTGGTGCCCGCTGCACCGGAACGGGTTGCGCCGGGGCGGGCCGCACGTTGGCGGAGCTGGCCCCCGCCATATTGCCCTGATCGGGCATCAGGGCAGGCGTCTGTGCCGGGGCGGCAGGTCGGCGCATGGGCAGCGGCGCCACAGGCAGGCCCTGATGCACACGCACCATCACCTCGTGCCAGATCTCGGCAGGCAGGCCACCGCCGGTGACGCCGGTCAGCGGCGTGTTGTCGTCATAACCCATCCAGACCCCGGCGACATAATCGGCGGTAAAACCCAGAAACCACGCATCGCGCGCCGCCTGGGTCGTGCCGGTTTTGCCCGCCGCCTGACGGTCATCCAGCCGGGCCCGGGTGCCTGTGCCGCTTTGTACCACCTCGTGCATCATATAGGTCAGCTGTTCCGCTGCCCCGCGCGAGATCACACGCTCGCCCAGGCCGCCGTCCTGACCAATCAACGGCGTGTCATCGCCCTTCAACCGCAGTTCCAGCAATCCATAGGGGCGCACCGAGGTGCCACCGTTCAAAATGCCGGCATAGGCGCCGGTCATCTCAAGCAATGTCGATTCCGACGCCCCCAGCGCAAGCGCCGGCCCCAGTGCAAGATCGGACGCGATGCCGAAATCCTCGGCCACGCGGCGCACGTTTTCCCGGCCCACCGATTCCGACACCCGCACCGCAGGAATGTTCAGCGATTCTTTCAGCGCCTGCGTCAGCGTCACCGCGCCCTTGAAATCCTTGGTATAATTTTTCGGCGACCAGGCACCACTGCCTGGCACATTCAGGGTCAGCGGGCTGTCCATTACCACGTCGTTGGGGGAATGGCCGAGTTCCAGCGCGGTGGCATAGACAAACGGCTTGAACGCGCTGCCGGTTTGCCGTTTGGCCATGATCGCGCGGTTGAACTGGCCCGCCACGCCCTTGAACTTGCGGCCGCCCACCATCGCGCGCACCGCGCCATCCGACGACATGACCACTATGGCGGCCTGGGCCTTGCTGCCGCCGCGCACCTTAGTTTCAAAAACGAAATCCAGCGCATCTTCAGCCGCCCGTTGCAAACCTGCGTCGAAGGTGGTGCGCAGGATCACGTCTTCGGTGGTGTCGCGGGTCAGAAAATCGGGGCCCGCATTCATCACCCAGTCGGCAAAATACCCCCCCGCCCGCGCCTCGGCGGCATCGGACAACTCGGCTGGATTGGCGCGGGCCGCTGCCGCCTCGGCCGTGGTCAGGAAGCCCTGCTCTTCCATCAAGCGCAGAACGGTCAGCGCGCGGCGCTGCGAGCGTTCCAGATCGTTGGTCGGGGCATAGCGCGTCGGCGCGACCAGCAGACCGGCCAGCATCGCCGCCTCGGCTGGGGAAACCTGGGTTGTGGATTTGCCGAAATACCGCTGCGCCGCGGCCTCGAATCCGCGCGAACCAGCACCCAGAAAGGCCCGGTTCATATAGATTGTCAGGATTTCATCCTTGGAATAGCGCGCCTCAAGCCCAAAGGCATAGACCGCCTCCTTGACTTTGCGCCACACGCTGCCTTCACGACAGTCGGCTTCGTAATCCGCTTCGGATTTCCAGACCTCGGGATCGTAATCCACCCCAAGGCACAACAGCTTGGCTGTCTGCTGGGTGATCGTCGAGCCGCCATGCCCCGACAGGGCACTGCGCCCTTCGGACAGGTTGATCTTGACCGCGCTGGCAATGCCCCGGGGCGACATCCCGAAGTGGTGGTAAAACCGCCGGTCCTCGGTGGCCACGATCGCATTCCTGAGATTGGGCGACACGCTGTCGGCGGTGATCTGTCCGCCAAACTGTTCACCGCGCCAGGCGAACACCTGACCATCTCGATCCAACAGCGTGACAGAGCCACGCGCACGCGCATCCAACAACGCCTCGACCGGGGGCAGCGACGAAAAGAAATAGAAAGTTCCCGCCGCAATCAGCAGAAAAACCACAGCCGCACCGCGCCAGAACAACCGCCATATCAACATGAACACCCACCGAAACAGCCCGGTCAGCCAGCCAACAGGCCCCCGCCGCCGTGGTGCAGCCCTGCGCGGGGCAGCTTTCGTGCGCGCCTTTGGGGCCGGCTTGGCCACACGCCGTTTTTCGGCCACCAAAGGTGGTCTTTTCCCGCCGGTCCCGGCCATGCTCTGCCCTCGGTTTCTTCACCTGTTTTGACGACACTACACTGCACCGCAGAAAAAGTAGAGCCGTCAACCGATCAACTTTGAGTTTTTACTTATGCCTTCTTTTTGTGCGACAATCAATATTTGTGCAAAAAATGTGCAATTCTCCTTAAATCTGGGCGTTCAACTCCTGCACCACCCTTGTGCAAAGGCCAGCTCGGCCGCCCATTGCGGGGGTGAACTCTGAAACGGGGGCCTCTGCCCCGTGGATCGGAAGGGGAAAACCGTGAAACTTATCATTGCAGCAATCAAACCGTTCAAGCTTGAGGAGGTGCGCGAGGCGCTGACCACCATCGGCGTGCGCGGCATGATGGTGACCGAAATCAAGGGTTTCGGCTCACAGTCCGGCCACACCGAAATTTACCGCGGCGCCGAATATGCGGTGAACTTCGTGCCCAAGGTCAAACTTGAAATCGTTGTCACCGCGTCAATGGCCGACGAGGTGGTCGAAACCATCGCCAAGACAGCCAAGACCGACAAGATCGGCGACGGCAAGATTTTCGTGCTGGATGTGGAAAGCGCCGTGCGCGTCCGCACCGGCGAAACCAATGACGACGCGCTGTAAGGCTTCGGCAACCTTTCGAAAGGGTAAAAAAATCATGAAACTCGCTAAAATCCTTCCCCTTGTGGCGTTGCTGGCGCTGCCCACCCTGGGCTTTGCCCAGGAGGCAACCGAGGCCGTCGAGGCGGTTGTCGATGACACCCCGCCAATGGCCGAAATCGGCTATATCCTGACCACCTTCATGTTCCTTGTGACCGGCGTGCTGGTGTTCTGGATGGCCGCCGGGTTCACCATGCTCGAAGCCGGGCTGGTGCGGCAAAAGAACACGACGATGCAGCTGATGAAAAACATGGCCCTGTATTCGCTGGCATCGGTGATGTATTTTCTTGTCGGCTACAATCTGATGTATCCCGGCGACGGCTGGTCGATTGACGGCTGGCTTGGCGCGTTTTCGCTGACCGGGCTTGAACCTGTCGGTCTCGCCGACACCGAAACCGATCTGACCTATGCGTCGGTCGGGGCCGACTTTTTCTTTCAGCTGATGTTCTGTGCCGCCACCGCCTCGATCGTCTCGGGCACCCTGGCCGAGCGGATCAAGCTGTGGCCTTTCCTGATCTTCACCGTCATTCTGACCGGCCTGATCTATCCGATCCAGGCATCGTGGAAATGGGGCGGCGGGTTCCTGGCACCAGGCGCCGAGGGCGTAACCGATTTCCTCGATTTCGCAGGGTCCACCGTGGTGCATTCCACCGGCGGCTGGGCAGCCTTGGCCGGGGCAATCATCCTGGGCCCGCGTCTGGGAAAATATGGCAAGGACGGGCGGGTGACGCCGTTCCCCGGCGCCAACCTGCCGCTGGCCACCCTGGGCACGTTCATCCTGTGGATGGGCTGGTTCGGGTTCAACGGCGGATCGCAGCTGTACATGGACACCGCCGCCAATGTGGCCGACATCAGCCGGATCATGGCAAATACCAACCTGGCGGCTGCCGGGGGCGCGATTGCCGCGATGATCCTGACGCAGATTCTGTACAAGAAGCCCGATCTGACCATGGTGCTGAACGGTGCGCTGGCCGGTCTGGTGTCGATCACCGCCGAGCCGCTGACGCCCTCACTGGGTGCGGCAACGCTGATCGGTGGCGTGGGTGGTGTGATCGTGGTCTTCGCGGTGCCATTCCTCGACAAGCTGAAAATTGATGATGTGGTCGGCGCCATCCCGGTGCACCTGTTCTGCGGCATCTGGGGCACGCTGGCCGTGGTTCTGACCAACCCTGACGCAACCCTGGGCGCCCAGATCAAGGGCATCGTGGCCGTGGGCGTGTTTGTCTTTGTGGTGTCGCTGGTGCTGTGGCTGATCCTCAAGGCGATCTTCGGAATTCGCGTCAGCGAAGAAGACGAAGTGCGCGGCCTGGACGTGGCCGAGCTGGGCATGGAGGCTTACCCCGAGTTCTCGAAGGGCTGAGCCTTGTCACCCCGTAAATATCGGCCCGGGCGGTTCTTCTGCCCGGGCCTTTTTCGTGCCACTGCACCCGGTCTGGTGACACTCTCGTCACGCTTGTCGCGTGATCAACGCGCCTTCAACTCTTCGGTCAGACGCAGCGGCGCGATCTGGCCGGTGATCCGGGCACGATAGACCGGCAGCGATTCGGCAACACGCATCACATAATTTCGGGTTTCGTCGAACGGAATCATCTCGATCCAGTCGATCACGTCCACATCTTGCGCGCGCGGATCGCCGCGTTCACTGATCCAGCGCGCGGGCCGCGACGGCCCGGCATTGTAGCCCGCCGCCACCAGCACGACGTTGGGCCCGAACCGGCCGAACAGTTCCGCCAGATAGGCCGTGCCCAGAGTGGCGTTATAGGTCGCATCGGTGAACAACCGTTCCCGTGAAAACGGCAGCCCCAGCTTGCCCGCCATTTCCTGTGCTGTGCCCGGCATCAGCTGCATCAGCCCCCGCGCGCCGACCCCGCTGGCCACACCGGGGTTGAACTCGCTTTCGCGGCGGGCAATGGCCAGGGCCAGCTCCAGCGGCACGGGCAATTCTTCAAGCCCCAGTTCCACCACCGGATAATAAGGGCGCGGCAGGGTCAGCCCCTGCTCTGCCGCCTGTTTGCCGATCAGCACGGCGATATGCGGCTCGCCCAGGGACAGGGCAAGATCGCCCAGCGTGCCAATCTCGGCCTCGTCCAGCGTTTCGGCCAGATGCACGAAAAACCGTTTCGCCAAGGCGCGTGCACCCGCCGCCTGCAACAGAAGCGCCGCCTCCAACACATCGGACCGCGCAAAGGACGCATCGGCCAGCGGCGGATAGACCTGCGCGCCGATCAACCCCGTATCCATCCCGATCTGGCCACGCTCGGCCGCCAGCAGACCGTAAAAGCTGGTCTGATATTCGGCCCCCAGCGCATAGGCGTTGACCGCCGCCTCGTCGTTGCCCAGCGCCTCGTGCGCGCGCCCCTCCCAATATCCGGCACGGCCCAGGCTGATCGGCGTGGCGACGGCCTGTCGGAACTTCTGGAAATGCGCCAGCGCACGGGCCGGATCGTCAAGGAACCGCAGCGACAAAAACCCCGACAACCACTCAAGATCGGCGTAATCCGCCGATGTTTCCACCTCAAGCCGGTGCGAAGAGGCAACGGCATAGGCATCGTCATACTGCCCGGCGCGCATCAGGGTGCGCGCCAGGGCACGGCGGCGCGGCGCCCAGACCTCGGGACGGCCCAGCTGGCCGGGGGCGGCACTCTGGCGCAGCACGATCTCGACCGCCTCGGCAGCACGATCGCGCAGATGGGCCAGACGAAACTGCTCGAACGCCAGGCCCGGATCAGAGCGTACCGCAGGCGCCAGACCGGCCAGGGCCTGTTCCGGTGTCGCACCGCCGTTGCGCAGCGCCAGCCGCGCCTCGGCCAGCGCAATCTGGTCGGGTGCGGTCAGTCGCGCCATCATTCGCCGTGCCGCCGATTCGGCATCGATCCACAACATGGCGTCCAGCCGCGCCAGATGCAGCGGTTCCAGCACCTCGGGGTACACCGCCAGAAGCGCCGCCTCGGCCTCGGCGGTCATCGAATGGGCAAGCCAGGCCAGAGCCGCCTGGGCCTGGGCGTCGCCCTCGGCGCCGATGGCGCGGAACGCATGGACCAGCGCGACAACCCCCTGCCCCGTCACCGGCGCGGTATCGGAAAAGAACGCGATCACGTCGGGTGCCCGCCCCGCAAGCGGCAGGTTCTGTTCGACCCGCTGCTTCAGATAGGGCAGGCCGGGCCAGTCCGGGTGGCGGCGCAAGAACGCCAGCGCGTCGTCGAACGTGCCCAACCCGGCGCGCAGCCGGTGCCATTCGACGATGTCAACGGCGATCGGCCCGGCCCGCGCAGCCGAAGCCGCGGCATCGGCCCAACTGCCAACCGCGACCGCAGCAAGGGCCTGGGACATGGCATGACTGACCGGCGACACAAAGGGCCGCTGGGGCGCCGGCACAGCGCCCCGGATTTGCGCCTGAGCCAATGCGGGCGACGCACCGGTCAACAACGCAAGACAAAGGAGCAAAGACCGGGATGATTGCATGACGACCACCCTACCCTTCTGACCCGCCACATCAATACACAAACTTGGCAATCCCGCGAAGTGCCGCTAGGGTCTGGCGCGCAAGCAATCCGGGGCAATACCGCCCCAACAGTAAAGGAAGCGTGTCATGTTCAAGGGATCCTTCGTTGCCCTCGTCACGCCGTTCAAGGACGGTGAACTGGATCTGGATACGCTGAAAAAGCTGGTGGACTGGCACATTGGCGAAGGCACCCATGGGCTGGTCCCGGTCGGTACCACCGGCGAAAGCCCGACCCTGAGCCATGCCGAACATGAACAGGTGATCGAGGTGGTCGTCGCCCATGCGGCGGGCCGGGTGCCGGTGATCGCCGGGGCCGGGTCGAACAACACCCGCGAAGGCATCCGCCTTGTCCAGCACGCGGCGCGGGTCGGCGCCGATGCGGCGCTGGTCGTCACGCCGTATTACAACAAGCCCACCCAGGGCGGTCTGATCGCCCACTATACAGCCCTGCACGATGCGGCTGAAATTCCGATTCTGATCTACAACATCCCCGGCCGCTCGGTGATCGACATGACACCCGCGACCATGGGCATCCTGGCGAAACTGCCGCGCATCATCGGGGTCAAGGACGCCACCGGCGACATCACCCGCGTGTCCGATCACCGGATCACCTGTGGTCCTGACTTCATCCAGCTGTCGGGCGAAGACGCCAGCGCGCTGGGCTATAACGCCCATGGCGGGCACGGTGCGATTTCGGTCACCGCCAATGTCGCCCCCCGGCTGTGCGCCGCCTTTCAGGAGGCGACGTTGGCGGGCGATTATGGAACGGCGCTGACCTATCAGGACAGGCTGATGCCGCTGCACAGTGCGCTGTTCCTTGAGCCCGGTCTTGTCAGCGCGAAATACGCCATGTCATTGCTGGGGCTGTGCAGCGACGAGGTGCGCCTGCCGTTGGTGGGCCTCAGCGAGGCGAGCAAGGCCGCGATCCGCGATGCCATGGCCCACGCGGGGCTTTTGGGCTGAGGGTGCGCCGGAAGATGAGTATTTTGGGCAAGAAGAAGTTGGGGGCGCACAGATGCCCCGATTGCTGTCTCTAGACCGTGCAGAACGTGACCCATCTGCTGGCGGTGGATGGTGGGGGGTCGGGGTGCCGGGTGGCGCTGGCCGATCCTGACGGACAGATCCTGGCCCGTGCCACCGGCGGCCCCGCCAATATGAGCAGCGATCCCGACGCGGCGCTGCGCAATCTGCGCGATGCGGTGCACGCGGTTCTGGCCGGGCTGCCGCAATCGGGCGTCGTGGCGCATATGGGGCTGGCCGGGGTCCTGAACGCAGGGATGGGCACGGCGGTGGCGCAGGCGTTCGATTTTGCCGTCTGCACCGTGAGCGATGACCGGGCCACCACCCTGGCGGGGGCACTGGGCGATCTTGACGGTGTGCTTCTGGCGCTGGGCACCGGGTCAATCATGGCGGGGCAATTCGGCGGCGCGTTGCGTTTTGTCAGCGGCTGGGGCTTTCAGGTGTCGGATCAGGCGTCAGGCGCATGGCTGGGCCGCGCGCTGTTGCAGCGGGTGCTGCTGTGCCACGACGGGTTGTGCCCCGACAGCCCGCTGAGCCGCGCAGTGCTGCGCGACATGGGCGGGCCAATCGGCATCGTGCGCTTTGTGGCCGGGGCGACGGCCGCCGAATATGCGGCTCTGGCGCCTCGGGTCGTGCAGGCCGAGGGCGACCGGACAGCGGCGGCGGTCATGACCGATGGCGTGGAGTTTCTGGAGCGGGCGCTGGGCGTGCTGGACCCGGGCGGCAAAGGCGTTATCTGTCTGGTGGGGGGTGTCGGGCCGCAGTATGCCCGATGGATGGCCCCGCAGCACCGGGCGCGACTGGTCACGCCCCTTGGAACGGCGCTGGACGGGGCCTTGACCCTGGCACGCCGCGCCGCAACAGGAGACACCGGATGACCCACCCCACCCAGATGCGCCGCGAGATCGCCCATATCCCCGAGGCGGTGGCCGATCTGCTGGCCCGCGGCGGCCCCGACGTGCGGCGCGCGGCGGACGCCTTGCGCGCAGTTGACCCGGCGTTTCTGGTGTCTGTGGCGCGCGGATCGTCCGACCACGTTGCCACCTATTTCAAATACGCCAGCGAGTTGGTGCTGGGCCTGCCGGTTGCCTCGGTCGGGCCATCAGTGGCGTCGGTCTATGCCCGGCCCCTGCGGGTGGCCGGCAGTGCCTGTATCGCCATTTCGCAATCGGGGCAAAGCCCCGATATTGTGGCAATGGCACGGGCCGCGCGGGACGGTGGCGCGCTGGCCCTGGCGCTGACCAACCATCCTGAATCCGACCTGGCCCAGGTGTGCGACCACAGGCTGAACATCCACGCCGGCCCCGAAATCAGCGTGGCTGCGACGAAAACCTTTGTCACCTCGGCGGTTACCGCCCTGTGGTTGTTGGCCGAATGGGCCGACGACGACGCCCTGCGCGGCGCGATCCACGGCTTGCCCGAAGCCTTGCACCGCGCGACCCTGACCGATTGGGGCGCTGTTGCCCCGGCACTGGGCGCTCAGGGATCGCTGTTCTGTCTGGGGCGGGGGCCGGGCTATGCGATGGCCTGCGAGGCGGCGTTGAAATTCAAGGAAACCTGCCAGATCCACGCCGAATCCTATTCCAGCGCCGAAGTGCTGCACGGCCCGGTGTCCATCGTCGGCCCCGGATTTCCGGTGATCGCCCTTGCGGCGGCGGATATGGCCGAGGCGGGGCTGGCGCAGGTGGCCGACGATCTGGCCGACAAGGGCGCGCTGGTCTTTGCCACGACAGACAAGGTGCGCCGCGCCACGCAATTGCCGGTGGTGCGCACGGGGCATCCGCTAACCGACCCGCTGTCGCTGATTGTGTCGTTCTATGGCATGGTCGAGGCGGTGTCGGTGGGGCGCGGCATCGACCCCGATGCGCCACGCCATCTGAACAAGGTGACGCAAACCATATGACCCTGATCGCCCATACCGGGGCCGCCGTGTTTGACGGGGCGCGCCTGTGGGGGCTCGGCACACTGGTTCTGCGCGACGGGCGGTTTGCCGGGGTGACCGGGGCCGTGCCCGAAGGTGCCGAGGTGCGGGTGTGGCAGGGGGGCACGCTGTTGCCCGGATTTGTCGATCTTCAGGTGAATGGCGGCGGCGGGGTGATGTTCAACCACGCCCCCACGCTGGCCACGCTGGCCGTGATGGCGCAGGCCCACGGGCGGTTGGGCACCCGTGCGTTTCTGGCGACGCTGATCAGCGACACCCCGGACGTGACGCGTGCCGCGATCGACGCTGTGGCACAGGCGCGGGCGCAGGGCATGACGGGCATCGCCGGTCTGCACCTCGAGGGGCCGCACCTCAGCCTGGCGCGCAAAGGGGCCCATGACGGCGCCCTGATCCGGCCCATGGGCGACGGGGATCTGGCGCTGTTGTGCGCGGCGGTGGCACGGGTGGGCAACCTGATGGTGACCCTGGCCCCCGAAGCCGCCCGCGCCGCACAGATTGCCAGGCTGCGGGATGCGGGGGCAATCGTGTCATTGGGCCACAGCGATTGCACCTTTGACGCCGCCTGCGCCGCGATGACGGCGGGGGCGACATGCGTCACCCACCTGTTCAACGCGATGAGCGGGCTGAACAGCCGCGCGCCGGGCCTTGTGGGTGCGGCGCTGGACAGGCCGGTGTCGGCGGGGCTGATTGCCGATGGCATCCATGTACACCCGGCGACGATCCGCGCCGCCTTGCGCGCCAAGCCAGCCGGGGTGTTTCTGGTCAGCGATGCCATGGCGACGGCGGGATCGAACATCGACAGTTTCATGCTGAACGGCCGACAGGTGTTGCGCCGTGATGGGCGGCTGACCCTGGCCGATGGCACCCTTGCGGGGGCCGATCTGACGCTGGCACGGGCGGTGGGCGTGATGGTGGAACAGGTGGGGGTGCCGCTGGTGCGGGCCTTGGCGATGGCCACGTCGGTGCCCGGCGCGCTGTTGCGCGACACCCCCTGCGCCGGGCGGTTCACGCTTGACGTATCGGCCAACGCCATTCACCTCGCGCGCGACGGCACCATCACAGCCGTTTGAGCCAGCCCAGCGTCGCGTCGGTATCCGGCCCCGGCTTGTACTCGGCGCCCAAAGGCATCGCCCATCCCAGGGCGTCAAGCAGCGCGAAGATGTGGCGATAATCCACCTCGCCGTGGTCGGGCGCGGCACGGTCGGGCACACTGGCGAACTGCACATGGCCAATGATCGGCAGCAGGCGTTCGATGCGGTGGGTCAGATCACCCTCGATCAGTTGCACATGGTAACAGTCGAACATCAGATGCAGGTTGGCCGCCCCCACATCGGCGATGACCCGTTCGGCCAGGCCGGTCGAGTTCAGGAAATACCCCGGCGCATCATAGGGGTTCAGCGGTTCGATCAATATGCCGATCCCGTGGGGCGCAGCCGTTTCGCAGGCATAGCTCAGGTTGGCAACAAAGGTGTCATGCGCCTGTGGGCCGGTCGCAAAGCCGGCCATGACATGGATCTTGCCCGCGCCGATTGCGGCGGCATAGCTTACCGCCTGATCAATGGCTGCCCGCGCCTCGGGTTCGCGCCCGGGCAGGGCCGACAGGCCGTTTTCCCCCGGTGCACCGCGCAGCGTGTTCAGGCCAAGCATCGGCAGGCCGGTTTCATCCAGCGCCGCCTTCACCTCGGCGGCGGGGGTGTCATAGGGCCAGTGGCATTCCACCGCGGCAAACCCCGCTGCATGGGCGGCACGGATCGAGTCGGTCAGGGGTCGGTTGGCCCAGAGAAACCCCAGGTTGGCTGAAAACTGTGTCATGCGTCCCACTCTACGTTGAAATGCGTCACCAGATCGGTGATCTGCGCCGTGCTCAGCATCCGGGGGCCGTGGCCCCGCGTCAGCATCGCAAGGCGCGCGGTGTCTTCCAGTTCTTCAATGGCGTTGCAGGCCGCCTCAACATCCTTGCCCGCGACCACAGGCCCGTGATTGGCCAGCATCACCGCACTGCGTTTGCCTGCCAGCCCACGCACCGCATCGCCCATGGCCGGATCACCGGGGCGAAAGAACGGCAGCAGCTTGACCCGGCCCAGCTTCATGATTGCATAGGGGGTGAGCGGCGGCAGAAAATTGTCATCATCCGCCTCGGGCATCAGCGACCAGGCCACCGCGTGACAGGAATGCAGATGCACCACCGCCCCTGCGGTGCTGCGCGTGTCGTAAAAGGCGGCGTGCAGTGGCATCTCCTTGGTCGGCGGATCGCCCCCGATCAAGCAACCGGTGGCATCGAACCGCGACAGGCGGCCCGGATCCAGCCGCCCGAAACTGGTGCCCGTGGGCGACACCAACAGCCCGCCGTCGGCAGTGCGCGCGGAAATGTTGCCAGTACTGCCGCCGGTCAGGCCGCGGTCGAACATCGACCGGGCAAGGGTGCAGATCTGCTCGCGCAGGGCGGTATCGCTCATTGCGCGCCACCCAGCACACGCGCGGCCTTGGCGAAATAATCGGGCGCACCGAAGTTGCCGGATTTCAGCGCGATCACCAGATCATCACCCGCGCGCAGGGCGGGAACGCCCGGATCGATCTCGGGGCCGATCTCCAGCGTATCCAGCCCCACCCCCTCGACCACCGCCCCTGAGGTTTCACCCCCCGCCGTCAGGATCTTGCCCACCCCCCGCGCCCGCAGTGCCCGTGCCGTGGCGGCAAAGAACCCCTCGATCGCGGCGGCGGCGCGGTCCCTTCCATAGGTCGCCTGCACGCCCTTCACCACCTCGGGATCGGCTGACGAGAAGGCCAGAGGCACCCCTTCCTGCGCCACCAGCCAATCGGCCAACGTATCAGGCGACAACCGCCCCTCGATCACCTCGGCCGCGACAATTTCAAACGCCGGGTTGGTTTCACGATGCAATGCCACCTGCGCCCGCGTTGCGTTGGAACATGACCCGGACAGCGCCACGCATTGCCCCGGCTGGCCGCGCCACGCGGTGCCCCCCCCGGCCAGCAGCCCGGCGCGCGCAAAGTTCGCCGGCAGGCCCAGCGCCACACCCGAACCGCCGGTGATCAGGCGCAGATCCGCCGCCGCCGCGCCGATCTGCATCAGGTCACTGTCCTGCAAGGCATCGACAACGATCAACCGATGGCCCGCCGCGTGCTGCGCCGCCAGGGCCGCGCGAATGGCATCGGCCCCGCTCAGCACATCGCCCGCCGCCACATGCCCCACGCTCAGCGGGGTTTGCCGCGCCAGCCAGCGGCGCAGGTCAGGATCGGTCATCGGGGTCAGCGGGTGGTTCTGCATCCCCGATTCGCTCAGCAACCGGTCCTTGACGAAAAGGTGCCCCATATAGACCGACCGCCCGGTGCCGGGAAAGGCGGGGCAAACGATCACCCGGCTTGCGTCCAACGCCTGCGCCAACGCCTCGGCGACCGGCCCGATATTGCCCTCGGGCGTGGAATCAAAGGTGGAACAGTATTTGAAAAAGAACTGCCGACAGCCTTGCGCCTGCAACCACCGCAACGCGTCCAGCGACTGGCGCACCGCAGCCTCTGGCGCGATCGAGCGGGATTTCAGCGCGACAACGCCCGCCTCGACCGCCGGCGCGGCAGGTTCAGAGGGCACGCCGGTGTATTGCACCACCCGCATCCCCTGCTTGGCCAACGTGTTGGCCAGATCGGAAGACCCGGTAAAATCATCGCCAATACACCCCAGTAACATGCACACCCCCTCTGTTTTGTCACGGGTATAGAACCGGCGCGCCGCAACGCAAAGCCTGTTTTCACCCCGCCCCCCCTTGCCCCCGATGCGGTGTCCCCACATGATCGCACCAACCACCAAAAGGAACCGAACCGATGCAAGACCAGATGAAATCCGCCGTGATCGGCCTCGGCTCGATGGGCTATGGCATGGCTCAGTCGCTGTTGCGCGCCGGCCACCAAACCCACGGCTTTGACATCGCCGAAGCGGCAACCGCGCGGTTCCGGGCCGAAGGCGGGGCCCCCGGCGCGCTGGCCGATGTGGCACCCGGCCTCGACACCGTGGTCGTCGTCGTGCTGAACGCCCCGCAGACCGAGACGGTTCTGTTCGGCGACAACGGAATCGTTGCGCAGATGAAACCCGGTGCCGTGGTGCTGGCCTGCGCCACCGTGCCCCCGGATTTCGCCCGCGCGATGGAGGCCCGATGCCAGTCCCACGATGTGCATTACCTCGATGCGCCGATTTCGGGCGGTGCGGCCAAGGCCGCACAAGGGCAGTTGTCGATCATGGCGTCCGGCACTGCCGCCGCCTTTGACGCCGCCCGCCCCGCCCTTGATGCCATGGCGCAAACCGTGTTTGAACTGGGCGATGCCGCAGGTGCCGGATCGGCGATGAAGGCGGTGAACCAGATGCTGGCCGGTGTGCATATCGCCGCCATGGCCGAGGCGCTGACCTTTGGCATGACCCAGGGTGTGGACCCGGCGAAATTCGTCGAGGTGATCAGCAAATGCGCCGGCACGTCCTGGATGCTGGAAAACCGCGCGCCCCACATCGTGAACGGCGATTACACCCCGCACAGCAGCATCGACATCTGGCCCAAGGATCTGGGCATCGTGCTGGACATTGCCCACGGCGCAAAATTCGCCGCCCCGGTCACTGCCGCCGCGCTGCAACAGTTTCTCGCTGCCTCCGGGTCTGGCCTCGGGCGGGAAGACGACGCAGCCGTGGCCAAGGTTTATGCCCGCAACGCCGGGCTCACGCTGCCCGGACAGACCTGAAGCCATGCTGCGCATCACCGACCAGATCGCGATCGAGGATTGGGAAATCACCGAAACCTTCATGCGTTCCTCGGGCCCCGGCGGGCAGAACGTGAACAAGGTGTCCAGCGCTGTGGAACTCAGGTTCGAGGCCGAACGCTCGCCCAACCTGACAGCGGCGGTAAAGGCGCGGCTGCGCCGCCTGGCCGGGCGCCGCTGGACAAATGACGGCGCGCTGGTGCTTCAGGTCGATGAAACCCGCAGCCAGGCGCGCAACCGCGACATCGCCCGCACCCGCCTGACCGATCTGATCGAACAGGCGTCAAAGGCCCCGAAACGCCGCATTGCCACCCGCCCCACGCTGGGCGCCCTGAAACGCCGCCTGAAGGCGAAAAAGGTGCGCGGCGCGGTGAAATCCCTGCGCGGCGCCGTCCCACCCGAAGAGTGATCCTGCCCTCTTTGGTTTTCAAAATATTCCGGGGAAATTGCGCCTTGGCGCGTCGGGGGCTGGCCCCCGCCCCGGCCTGCGATAAGGTGCCCCCATGACCGATCTGATGACCCGCCGCATCCGCCGCCTTGGCCCCAATGTGCCCACCTTCTATGATCGCCCCGTGCATCTTGTGCGCGGCGAGGGCCTTTGGCTGTGGGATGACACCGGCAAGCGATACCTCGATTGCTACAACAACGTGCCGCATGTCGGCCATTGCCACCCCCATGTGGTGCAGGCCATCGCGCGTCAGGCGGCGACGCTGAACACCCACACGCGGTATCTGCACACCGGGATTCTCGACGCGCTCGACCGGATCACCGCCACCCTGTCGCATGGGTTGACCCAGGGCATCATGGTCTGCACCGGGTCCGAGGCGAATGACATTGCCCTGCGCATGGCCCAGGCCGTCACCGGCCACACCGGGATCATCGCGACGGACAACACCTATCACGGCAACACCACCGCCACGGCGCAACTGTCCACCCGGCGCCCGCCGATCGGCGGGTATCCACCCCATGTGCGCCTCGTGCCAGCGCCGGAAACCGGCGCCGACCCGGCCGCCTTTGCCGCCGATGTGCAGGCCGCCATCAAGGAACTGCAATCGGCCGGACACGGCTTTTCCGGCATGATGCTGTGCCCGGTGTTTGCCAACGAAGGTTTGCCCACACTCGCCCCCGGTTTCCTCGATCCGACCGTAACGGCGATCCGCGCGGCGGGCGGGCTGGTGCTGTGCGACGAGGTGCAACCGGGGTTCGGACGCTGCGGCCAATGGTGGGGGCACGATTGGCTGGGCATTGCGCCCGATGTCGTGACCCTGGGCAAACCCATGGGCAACGGTCACCCGGTGGCGGCCACCATCGCCACCGAGCCGGTGATGCGGGCGTTTCGCACCGCCTTTGGCTATTTCAACACGTTTGGCGGCAATCCGGTATCGGCCGCCGCCGTTAATGCCACCCTTGACGTGATCGAGCGTGACGATCTGGTTACCCATGCCGCCGCCATGGGCCAGCGCGCGCTGGACCGGATGCGCGCGCTGTCGCACCCGGCGATCACCGAAATCCGCGGCAACGGGCTGTTTTTCGGGGCGGTGCTGATGGAAAACGGCCATCCCGCCACGGACCTGGCCATCAGGATCGTCGAAGAGATGAAAGACCGTGGTGTGCTGATCGGGCGGATCGGGCGGCATATGAATATTCTCAAAATGCGCCCCCCCCTGCCGATCTCGGCCGACCAGATTGATCTGGCCATCGCCACATTGGCCGATGTCCTGGCCGATACCCCGTCCAATGGATGATGCCCGCGTCCTCGCTTTGGCTGAAAACGCCTTGCGTCACTGGGGTGGCGGTACGGTTGTCCGGCTGATCGCCAACCGCGAGAATGCGGTTTGCGAGGTGCGGCTGAACGATGGCATCCACGCCGCCCTGCGGCTGCACCGGGCCGGCTATCAGACCGATGCGGCCATCGGATCGGAACTGATCTGGACAGATCATCTGGCCAGCCTCGGGTTTCCCTGCCCGCGTCCGATCCGCACCACCGATGGCGCGCTGCTGGCCGAACCGGCCTTTGGGCCTCGCGCCTCGGCCGTCACCTGGATCGAAGCGCCGGCCATAGGCGCCACGGGTGTCGCCTGGCCCGGCTCTGCCGACCAACACTGTTGTCTCTATCATGCGCTCGGGCAACACATTGCCCGGATGCACCGCCTGTCCGATACCCTGACCCCGCCGCCGGGGTTCGAGCGGCCCGATTGGGGCATTGACGGGCTGACCGGCGATCTTCCTCTGTGGGGCCAATTCTGGAACAACCCGTCATTGGACGCGTCCGAGTCAGACCTGTTGCAACGGGCACGCAACGCCGCCCGCGCCACGCTGCAATCAGGAACCTGGGATACCGGTCTGATCCACGCAGATCTGTTGCAGGAAAACATCCTCGGCACAGCCGACAACCTGCACATCATCGACTTTGACGATGGCGGCACCGGTCTGCGCCTGTATGATCTGGGCACCGCCATGGTGCAGCACACGCAAACCCCCCACCGTGCCGACCTGGAAGCCGCGCTGTGTGACGGCTACGGCACCGGCCACGGCAGCCTGGCGCTGTTCACCCTGCTGCGCGCTTTGGCCAGTGCCGGCTGGGTGATGCCCCGCCTTGCCCCCGACGATCCACGCCAACGGGGCTATGCCGGGCGCGCCCTGACCCTGGCGCGGTCATTTCTGAGCTGACCGGGCCGCTTCCTGCCGGACCAGCAAAGCGCGCCCGCCGCTCAGCCGGAAACGCCGGTGCCGATGGGGCAGGTCACACCAGTTCCGCCGATGCCGCAATAGCCGGCCGGATTTTTGGCCAGGTATTGCTGGTGGTACTCTTCGGCGAAATAGAACGCCGGGGCGGGCAGGATTTCCGTGGTGATCGCCCCGTATCCGGCTTTGGCCAGACGCGGCGCGAAAACGGCGCGGCTGGCCTTGGCCGCCTCGGCCTGGGCCTCGGTAAAGGTGTACAGGCCCGAGCGGTACTGCGTGCCGCGGTCATTGCCCTGGCGCATACCCTGGGTTGGATCATGGCCTTCCCAGAACACCCGCAGCAAGGCGTCATAGCCGATCACTGCCGGGTCATAGACCACGCGCACCACCTCGTTATGGCCGGTCTGGCCGCTGCACACCTCTTCATAGGTGGCATTGGGCGTGTATCCGGCGGCATAGCCTACCATCGTCAGGTGAACGCCCGGAAGCTTCCAGAACATCCGCTCGACCCCCCAGAAACAGCCCATGCCGAACATCGCCACCTCCATACCCTCGGGCAGCTCGGCGGTCAGTGGGCGGTCGAACACGACATGTGTCCGCGCCGTCGGAATCGGGGTGGCGCGGCCCGGCAATGCGGCTTCGCGCGCGACCATTTCGGTCTTTTTCTTCTGGAACAGAAACATTTGGAGCCTCCTCTTGAACCTGTCCTGGATATAGGGCGGCACAGGCGGTTCGGCCAGATCCGGCTTGAACGGCTGTGTCAGCGCGAAGGGCGCGTGTCGCTGCATCCGGGCGAAACCGGCACTACGACACGACTGATGGCACCGGTCAGTAAAAACTTTGCGGATCAATGTCGATGGCCAGGCGCAGGGTGCCGGGCAACTTGAACTGCGCCACCCATTGCGCCAGTGCCGCCTGCAAGGGCGCCGCCTTGTCGGCCTTGACCAACAGGCGCACCCGGTGCCGCCCCCGGATGCGGGCGATGGGCGCCGGGGCGGGGCCGTACAGTTGCGCGCCGATGCGGCGCAGCGGGCCGTCGCGCCGGGCCATGTCGGTGGCAACATCGAACACCTCCTGCACATTGGGCGAGGACAGGATGATACCGGCCATCCGGCCATAGGGCGGCACACCGGCATGTTGCCGCTCGGCCGCTTCGGCCGCCCAGAACCGGTCTTCGTCACCGGCCAGAATCGCGCGGATCACCGGGTGATCGGGCTGATAGGTTTGCAACAGCGCCGTGCCCGGCTTGTCGGCCCGCCCGGCCCGGCCCGCCACCTGGCGCATCAATTGAAACGTACGCTCGGCCGCCCGCAGGTCAGACCCTTGCAGGCCCAGATCGGCGTCGATCACCCCGACCAGCGTCAGCAACGGAAAGTTGTGCCCCTTGGCCACAAGTTGCGTGCCGATGATGATGTCTGCCTCGCCCTTCGCGATGCTTTCTATATGCGCCTTCAGCGCCCGTGCCGAGCCATGCAGGTCGGACGACAAAACCGCGATGCGCGCCTCGGGAAACAACAGCGCCGCCTCTTCGGCCAGCCGTTCGACACCGGGGCCGACAGGCGACAGGCGGTCTTCGGCATCGCAATGCGGGCATTTCAACGGCATCGGTTTGGTTTCGCCGCATTGATGGCACACCAGCCGCTTTAGGAACCGGTGTTCGACCATCCGCGCATCGCAGTGGTCACAGCCGATCTGATGCCCACAGGCCCGGCACAGGGTGACCGGCGCATAGCCGCGCCGATTGAGAAACAGCAGGGATTGTTCCTGGGCGGCAAGCCGCGTTTCGACTGCGCGTTTCAGGGCGGGCGAAATCCACTTGCCGCCCGGCAGATCCTGATCGCGCATGTCGATGGCGCGCATTTCCGGCATCACGGCGGCACCGAACCGCGCCGTCAGGTCCAGCCGCGCGTATTTGCCCGCCTGCACGTTGGCCCATGTTTCAAGGCTGGGCGTGGCCGAGGCCAGCACAACCTGCGCCGCACACAGCGATGCGCGCAGAACGGTCATGTCGCGGGCGTTGTACAGCACGCCGTCTTCCTGCTTGTAGGATGTGTCGTGTTCTTCATCCACCACGATCAGCCCCAGATCGCGGAACGGCAGGAACAGCGCCGAGCGCGCCCCGACCACCAGCTGTGCGCCCGCCTCGCCCACCATGCGCCAACAGCGGCGCCGCTCGGTCATCGTGACGCCGCTGTGCCATTCGGCGGCCCCGGCCCCGAACCGCGCCTGCACGCGGGTCAGAAATTCCGAGGTCAGCGCGATTTCCGGCAGCAGCACCAGCGCCTGACGCCCAAGGCGCAGACATTCCGCCACCGCCTCAAGATACACCTCGGTCTTGCCCGACCCGGTGACGCCGCGCAGCATCGTGGTGCCATAGCGGCCCGAACCCACGGCGGTGCGCAGGGTTTCGGCCCCCGCCGCCTGATCGGCGGTCAGGGCGTGGCCCGGCAGATCAGGGTCAAGCCGGGGATAGGGCAGATCACGCGGGCTGGCCTGTTCCAGCACGGCACCCTGTTTCACCAGCCCCTTGATCACCGAAGGCGTCACCCCGGCGCTTTCGGCCAGTTCCCGCAGGGTAAAAGCCAGCCCGCCATAATCGCGCAGCACGGCCAGCACCTTTTCCCGCGCCTCGGTCATCCGGTCGGGCACCGTATCGCCCGGCCGGTACACCAGCCGCATCCCTGGGGGATCGCCCAAGCCGGGCGAACGGGTCGCCAGCCGCAGCATCGCAGGCAGCGGCGTCAGCGTGTAATCGGCAGCGCGGCGCAGAAACTGTTGCATCTCGTCGCGCATCGGCACGGCATCAAGCACCCGCAGAACAGACCGCACCTTGGCCGGATCATACCCGCCTTCACCCGGCCCCCAGACCACGCCCAACACCTTGCGCGGGCCCAGCGGCACCTCGACAAAGGCCCCCGTCATCACGCCCCCCTCGGGCGCCTTGTAATCCAGACACCGGTCCAAAGGTTGCGCCGTCAGCACGGCGATCAGCGCGCCTTTATCGAAAAACGCCTGCACCTCAGCGCAGACCCGAGGCCGTTGCGGGCACCGTCGCGGCCAGCGCTGCGGCGGCCAGAAACATGGCAAACGCGACCAAAACCGCCCGCGAGATCGACAGATCCATCCCCTGCTCCTGATATAAGGTGCGACATTGGCCTTTAAGGCCCCCCTTGCAATGGGCTATCAAGAGTTCGAATTCAACCAACAGCCATGGGACACCAAGATGAAATTCTTTGTAGACACCGCCGATGTGGACGCGATCCGCGAACTGAACGAACTGGGCATGGTCGATGGCGTGACCACCAATCCGTCGCTGATCCTGAAATCAGGGCGCGACATCAAGGAAGTGACCAAGGAAATCTGCGACATGGTTTCCGGCCCGGTCAGTGCCGAATGTGTGGCGCTTGATTACGACGGCATGATGCGCGAAGCGGCCGAGCTGGTGAAGATCGCCGACAACATCACCATCAAGCTGCCGCTGACGTGGGATGGCCTGAAGGCCTGCAAGACGCTGAGCGCGCAGGGCACCATGGTGAACGTGACACTGTGCTTTTCCGCCAATCAGGCGCTGTTGGCGGCCAAGGCGGGGGCGACCTTCATTTCGCCTTTCGTCGGGCGGCTGGACGATCTGAACATCGACGGGATGGAGTTGATCGAGGAAATCCGCACGATCTATGACAATTACGGGTTTGAAACCCAAATCCTCGTGGCGTCGATCCGCAACGCCAACCACATGAAAGAGGCCGCCCTGATCGGCGCCGACGTGGCCACCGCCCCCCCCGCCGTGATCAAGGCGATGGCCAACCATGTGCTGACCGACAAGGGGCTGGATGGCTTCATGGCCGACTGGGCCAAGACCGGCCAAAAGATCGCCTGACACGCCACGCCACAGTTTGCAGTTGCAGGGTGTGGCGCGCATTCGCCCGGCCAAGCGGTGCAAAAACGCCGCGCGCCGGGCGCTGTTTTCTTGTTTCGAACAGAAAATTGCTGCCCTGCCGCCACGGTTTTGTGTAGATCGTGACAAGCACACAAACGACAAGAGGCAGAAATGGGCGAAACCGCCGTGATCGCAGATGAATTGCGCAGCAAGATCATCTCGCACCCCGATGTCATTCTGGAAGATCCGGATCTGATGCGCGCCCTGGTGGCGGGCACAGATCAGGCCCTGGGTGGAAATGTCGTCGATCTGCGTGGAATCGCCATGAAACGGCTTGAGGCGCGGCTGGACCGGCTTGAGGATACGAATCGCAGCGTGATCGCCGCGGCCTATGAAAACCTTGCTGGCACGAACCAGATTCACCGCGCGGTGCTGCGGATGCTGGACCCCACCGATTTTGAAACTTTCCTGCATGATCTGGGTGGCGAGGTGGCCACGATCCTGCGGGTCGATGCCCTGCGCCTTGTGCTGGAAACCGACGCGGGCCAGGCAGACGCCGACCTGCGCCGCCTGTCCGACGTGCTGAGCCTGGCACAGCCCGGGTTCGTCACCGACTATCTGACCGGCGGGCGCAACATTCCCGAACGCTGCGTCACGCTGCGCGGCTGTCAGGGTGGCGCGCCGCATGTTTATGGCCCCGCTGCCGGCGCTCTGCGGTCCGAGGCGTGCCTTAAGCTCGATCTTGGCGCAGGCCGCCTGCCTGGGCTTCTGGTGCTGGGCAGCGAAGACCCGCACCAGTTCACCCCGACCCACGGCACCGACCTGTTGGGGTTCTTCGCCGGGGTGTTCGAGCGGGCGATGCGGCGCTGGCTGGCCTGATCCGGTGATTTCTCCCGCCGCCCGCGATGCCCTGTCGGCCTGGCTGGACGGAATGGGCGCAATGGGCGGCGCTGCCGACAATACGCTGACCGCCTATCGCGCCGACGTGCTGGGCTGGCTGTCGTTTTTGCAAATGCACCTTGGCCAAAGCTGTGGCATGGCCGCCATCGCCGGGGTGGGCATATCCGACATGCGCGCCTGGATGGCCCATGAACGCGGCCGCGGCGTGGCGCCCAGATCTTTGGCGCGCAGTTTGTCGGCGGTCAAATCCTTTACCCGCTGGCTGGCCGAACGGCAGGGGTTCGACGCCACGGCGATCCTGTCCACCCGGTCGCCCAAGTTCACCAAAAAGCTGCCCCGCCCGCTGTCCGAAGACGGGGCGCGCGCAATGATCGACACGGTGGAACTGCAATCCCTGGATGGCTGGGTGGCGGCGCGGGATGTGGCGGTGGTAACACTGCTTTATGGCTGCGGGCTGCGGATTTCCGAGGCGCTGGGATTGACCGGCGCCGATCACCCGCTGCCCGACTCTCTGGTCATCCGGGGCAAGGGTGGCAAAGAACGCATGGTGCCGGTGCTGCCCGTCGCCCGCCGCGCCGTGGCCCAATATGTGACCCTGTGCCCGCATCCGATGGACCCGAAAGCGGCACTGTTTCGCGGGTTTCGCGGTGGCCCGCTGGGCCCCGGTGCGATTCAAAAGGTGGTGGCGAAATCGCGCCTGCAACTGGGCCTGCCGGCCAGCGCCACGCCGCACGCCATGCGCCACAGCTTTGCCACCCATCTGCTGAACGCCGGGGGCGATCTGCGCACGATCCAGGAATTGCTGGGCCATGCGTCACTTGCCACGACCCAGACCTATACCGCCGTCGATACCGCCCGCCTGATGGAGGTATACGCCCGCGCGCACCCGCGCGGCGCAGGTTGAACCGCCGTTGCACGCCGCCGCCAATTGCGGCATGACGGGAAAATGACATCCGCTTTTCGCGCCCTTCTCGTGCATCTTCTGACCGCAACCGGGGCTGTCATCGCCATGCTGGCGATGCTGGCCGCCGTCGAGGAAAACTGGAACATGATGTTCCTGTGGCTGGTCGTGGCGTTTTTTGTCGATGGCATCGACGGCCCCCTCGCCCGCAAATATGACGTGAAGATCAACGCACCCCAATACGACGGCGTGCTGATGGACCTGATCATCGACTACCTGACCTATGTGTTCATCCCGGCCTATGCGCTGTTCAAATCCGGCCTTCTGCCGGGTTGGACAGGATGGGGCGCGATCATCATCATCACCTTTGCCAGCGTTGTCTATTTCGCCGATACCAGGATGAAAACAAAGGACAATTCCTTCTCTGGCTTTCCAGGGTGCTGGAACATGGTGGTGATCGTGATGTTTGCGCTGTCGCCCGATTTCTGGGTGATCCTCGCCATCGTCGCCGCGCTGTCGGTGGCGATGTTCCTGCCGCTGAAATTCATCCACCCGGTACGCACCGAACGCTGGCGCACGGTGTCACTGCCTGTGGCGCTGGCCTGGACGTTCTTTGCCGGATGGGCCGCGTGGCTGGGATTTGACCCGGCAAGTTGGGCACACTGGGGGCTGGCGCTGACCTCGATCTATCTGATCTTTGCGGGAATTGCCCAACAGCTGTTCCCACAACGGGGCTGAGCCCCGCCCGGTCAGCGGCGCCGGTCGCGCCGGGCGCTCATCGGCTGAAACGCCACGCCGACATGCGCCTCGCAATAGGGTTTGCCTTGCTGGGTGGGCAGGCCGCAGAACCAGAAATCTTCGGTTGCCGGGTCACCCACGGGCCATTTGCAGGTGCGCTCGGTCAATTCCATCAGGCTGATCTTCTTGCTGGTCTTTTCGACCTCGCGCACACTGGCCAACGCCTCGGGCGAGATTTCGTTGGCGCTGGGTTGTGGCGGCAGGGGTTGGCCCGCAGGGATGATCGCCTTGCGCATGTGGGTGACCGTGGCCACAACGGTTGTGGTCACGACAGGCTCCTCCACCGCGCTTTCATCCTCTTCGATCTCGGGCTCCGGCGCGGGGGGCGCGGCCACGACATCGGGCTTGGCCTGTGGAGCATCAGGCGCGACTGCGATCTCGGGCGGGGCGGGGGGCGCGGCCGCCACCGCAGGCTCGGGCTTGCCCGCGGCTGTCGGTATGGCGGTGCGGTTCGACAGGCCCAGGCGGTGCACCTTGCCGATCACTGCGTTGCGGGTCACACCGCCCAGTTCCTTGGCAATCTGGCTGGCCGACTGACCCTCGCCCCACATCTTTTTCAACAGCTCGACGCGTTCATCGGTCCAGGACATGGCGGCTCCTCGGCGGCAGGGGACAGGGGCGGGCGGGCGGCACCACGCGGCACGGCCCCAAGAATGGCTTTGCCTATTCTAATCACCCCGGCGGCGGATACAAGGCACCCTTTGGCGCCATCCCGGACAAAGCGCACCGCAACACGCGGACCGGGCCTTTTCACGGCCGCCGATCCGGCGTATCAAGCGATCATGAGCATCGTATTCTTGACAGCGGTCCGACGCCGACGTTGATCCTGATTTACGGGTGCATTCTTGACGCGCCCCGCTCTGCCATTCCACAAATTGTTGACAGGCACGCGCCAAACGGCCACCAACAAGGCCTGTCGTGTTGCAAGGACCGATCTCATGATCCCATCCATTCTGCCCACTTACAACCGCGCCCCGTTGTCCTTCACCAAGGGCGAAGGTGCCTGGCTGACCGAGGCGAACGGCGATCAATACCTTGACCTTGGCGCGGGCATCGCCGTGAACGCCCTTGGCCATGCCAACCCCGATCTGGTGAAGGCGCTGACAGATCAGGCCCATGCGCTGTGGCACGTCTCGAATCTGTACAATATCCCGGCCCAGCAGAAACTGGCCGATCTGCTGGTTGAACACACCTTCGCCGACACGGTCTTTTTCACCAACTCTGGCACCGAAGCCTGCGAACTGGCGGTCAAGATGGCGCGCAAACACTTTTATGACAAGGGACAGCCCGAGCGTGTCGAGATCATCACCTTCACCGGGTCGTTCCATGGCCGGTCCTCCGCTGGCATCGCCGCCGCAGCTTCGGAAAAAATGACGAAGGGCTTCGGCCCGCTGCTGCCCGGGTTCGTGAACCTGCCCTTTGGCGATCACGAGGTGCTGGGCAATGCCATATCCGACACCACCGCCGCGATCCTGATCGAGCCAATCCAGGGCGAAGGCGGCATCCGCCCGGTGCCCGACCAGTGCCTAAAGGGCCTGCGCGACCTCTGCGATTATCACGGCATCCTGCTGATCCTCGACGAGGTGCAATGCGGCATGGGGCGCACAGGCAAACTGTTCGCCCATGAATGGGCCGGGATCGAACCTGACATCATGATGGTGGCCAAAGGAATCGGCGGCGGCTTTCCCCTGGGGGCGGTGCTGGCCACCGAAGACGCGGCCAGCGGCATGACCGCAGGCACCCACGGATCAACCTATGGCGGCAATCCGTTGGCCTGCGCAGTCGGCGCCCGGGTGATGGAAATCATGACCGACCCCGCTTTCCTGCCTGAGGTGAACCGCAAGGCGGCTCTGTTCCGTCAGGGGCTTGAATCGCTTGTGGCCAGCCACCCCGGCGTATTCGATTCTGTGCGCGGCGCGGGTTTGATGTTGGGCCTGAAATGCAACGCCCCCAACACCGAAGTGGTCAGCGCCGGCTATGGCGAACACGTCCTGACCGTGCCCGCCGGCGACAACGTGGTGCGCCTGCTCCCCCCCCTCACCCTGACCGACGCCGACATCGCCGAGGCGCTTACCCGCCTCGATCACGCCGCGGCCAAGGTTCAAGCCCACACCGCATAACCCCATCTTTGGTTTTTCAAATATCCCGGGGAGTCCGCGGGGCTGGCCCCCGGAACGCCGGAAAAAGAGCTGTCAAATGACCCATTTCCTCGACATCGACAAAACCGATCCCGCAGATCTGCGGCAGATCATCGACACCGCTTTGGCCATGAAGCGCGCCCGCGCGGGCCGGTTGCGCGGGACGCCCGACGCCGACTTGCCCCTGGCCAATCACATGGTTGCGCTGATCTTTGAAAAGCCCAGCACCCGCACCAGGCTCAGCTTTGATGTGGGGGTGCGCCAGATGGGCGGTCAGACGATGGTGCTGTCGGGCGCCGACATGCAGTTGGGCCATGGTGAAACCATCGCCGACACCGCCCGCGTCCTGTCTCGCTATGTTGATCTGATCATGATCCGCACGTTCGAGGAACAAACCCTGCTGGACATGGCCGAATACGCCAGCGTGCCGGTGATCAACGGCCTGACCAATGTGTCGCACCCCTGTCAGATCATGGCCGATGTGATGACTTTCGAAGAACACCGCGGCCCGATCAAGCGACGCAAGGTGGTTTGGTCGGGAGACGGCAACAACGTGTTCACCAGCTTTGCCCATGCTGCCCGGCAGTTCGACTTCGACCTGACCTTTACCGGCCCAGCGTCACTGGACCCGCCAGCCGGACTGCACCCCGGGATCACGATCGAGCGTGATCCCGACAAGGCGGTTATCGGCGCCGATCTGGTGGTCACCGACACCTGGGTGTCGATGCACGACCCCCAGTCCGCCCGCGAACGCCGCCACAACCAGTTGCGCGGCTATCAGGTGAATGAGGCGCTGATGTCGCGCGCGAAGCCCGATGCGTTGTTCATGCACTGCCTGCCCGCCCACCGCGAGGACGAGGCGACCAGCGCCGTAATGGATGGCCGCCATTCCGTGATCTTCGACGAGGCGGAAAATCGGCTGCACGCGCAAAAGGCGATCATGCGCTGGTGTCTCGGAGTTTGATCCAAAAGAGCGCTGCGCGCACAGGATTCTTTTGTGCCCTGCGGGCAAGCGCGCGTCGGGAACAGCGTATTCCCGCCTGACGCGGCCCTTCGTTTTGCGTCGGGCGGCGCATTGAAATGTTTGGCGATGGGACAATCGCCGCGTCGCAAATGAGTATTTCAGCAAAGAAGAAGCGCGAGTCCTGTTTCTTCTTTGTCCAAATACTCATTTGCGACATTGGTGTTAGTCCTACGCTTCGGGTTTCAACCTGGCCTTGAACGGCGCCAGAAGGGCGCGGGCGCGGACTTCGGCGCGGCGGACGCGCACGGCGGTCAGGTAGGCCTCTTGCAGCGTTTGTGACGAGGCGCCCAGCACTTCGCCCACCTGATCGACGATCATGGTGTCGCCGCTCACCTCGGCGGCGGCCAGCGCTTCGCGGGCCAGATCATCGGCCAGGTCTTCGAGAAGTTGCATGGTGGCTCCTTGTTTGTAGGGTTGATTTTGGGCCGCGACGGCGGGTTAACCAGTGTCAGGTGCCGCGCGGTTTGGCGCGCAGGGTGGGTTGGGCGACGGTCGGGTCTTCGGGCCAGGGGTGGCGCGGATAGCGGGCGCGCATGTCTTTTCGCACGTCGCCATAACTGCTGGTCCAGAACCCCGGCAGGTCAAGCGTTGTTTGCACCGGGCGGTGGGCCGGGGACAGCAGTGTCAGTCGCAGGGGGCGGCCGGCCACGGTGGGGTGAGTGGTGAGACCGAACATTTCTTGCAGGCGCAATTCCACGGCAGGGTGGTCGCCGGAATAGTCGATGGGTGTCTTGTTTCCAAGGGGCGTGGTGAAATGCGGCGGCGCGATGCGGTTCAGCGTTTCGGTCTGGCCCCAGTCCAGCATCGCAGTCAGCGCCGGGGTGATGTCGAACGCCTTCCAGTCGGCGGCGCTGATCACGCCATTCATCTGCGGGCGCAGCCATGTGTCGAGGGCGCCCAGCAGTGCCGCATCGGACATGTCGGGCAGGTCGCCACCATCGGCGCGGGCCAGCATCACCCGCGCGCGCAGCCGCTGTGCGGCAGGGGGCAGGGACAGGCCAAGGTCGCGCACCCCATCCACCATGGCAGCGGCCAGTGCATCGGGGGGCGCATCGGGCCAGTGTCTGTCGTCCAGCACAAGCGCGCCGAGGCGCAGCTGGCGTCGGGCCAGAACGCGGCGGCTGCGTTTGTCCCAGGTGCAGATGTCGTGCCAAACCATGGCATTGCCATGGACATCGCGCAGGGCGGACTCGGAGATTTCGATGGCCTGCCTGATCTTCGCCTCGCGCGGGTGGCCGTCGGTGTCGGTGACCACCAGAAGGCGGGCGTTGGCCAGCGGGTCATCGGCGGCAAGCACGGCGCCTTTACCACCCGACAGCACAAAGCGTGGCGCATCGCCGTTGCGGCGCAGGGCAATCCGGTCGGGGAAGGCCAGCGCCGCCTGCTGCGCCGCAGTCAACGTGGCTTTGGGCCCGGCAAGCGGGCGCAGGCGTTTCACCTCGGCGCGCACCCGTTCCAATGTCGGGCGGTCGGGGGGGAACGGATGGCGGGCGGCAAAGGCCCGTGGGTCACTCAGCGCCGCAAGCCGCAGCGTCAGGTCAGCGGGCGCACCGCGCAAGATGTCACGGTCCGACAGCAAGGCGGCGAGCGGCGTGGCCCCCGGCCCGGCCCGTTGCACCATATGGGCCAGCCGGGGGTGCAGCGGCATGGCCGCCAAGGCGCGGCCGTGGTCGGTGATTCGCCCGCCCCGCAGCGCGCCAAGGCCGGTCAACAGCGCCTGCGCCTCGCCAAAGGCGGCGGTGGGCGGCGGCGTCAGGAAAGGCAGCGCGTGGGGATCTGCCACACCCCAAAGCGCCAACTCCAGGACCAGCGCCGCCAGATCCGCCGCCTCGATCTCGGCCGGGGGGAAGGCGGCCAGCGCGCCCTCTTCGCCCTTGGCCCACAGGCGGAAACACAGGCCTTCGGCCACGCGGCCCGCCCTGCCCCGGCGCTGATCCGCCTCGGCGCGGGTCACCCGTTCGGTCACCAGGCGCGACATGCCCGATCCGGGGTCGAACCGGGCGCGCCGGGCGCGCCCGCCGTCAACCACCACACGCACATCCGCAAGCGTCAGCGAGGTTTCCGCGATGGCCGTGGCCAGCACCAGTTTGCGCCCCTGTTGCACGGGCAGAACCGCCGCGCGTTGCGCCGCAAAAGGCAAGGCCCCGAACAGCGGGTGCACCGCCACATCCCCCGGCAAATGGTGCGACAGCGCCTGATGCACCCGGCGGATTTCACCCTCGCCGGGCAAAAAGGCCAGAAGGCCACCCGTGGTCTGCCCCACAGCGTCGAGAATCAGATCGGCCATGGCGGTTTCAAATCGCACACCTTTCGGCACGGGCCGGTCAAGCCAGCGGGTTTCCACCGGATAGGCGCGCCCCTGCGAGGTGATGACCGGCGCGCCGCCCATCAGATCAGCCACAGGGGCCGCGTCCAGCGTGGCCGACATGACCACCAGCATCAGATCATCGCGCAGGGCGCCGCGCACCTCAAGGCACAGCGCCAGCCCCAGATCGCCATTCAGCGAACGTTCGTGGAATTCGTCAAAGATCACCGCCGCCACCCCCGGCAATTCAGGGTTGGATTGCAGCATCCGGGTCAGGATGCCTTCGGTCACCACCTCGATCCGGGTGGCGCGCGTCACCTGCGCCTCGCCCCGGATCCGGTATCCTACGGTCTGGCCCACCGGTTCGCCCAGGGTTTCGGCCATGCGCTCTGCTGCCGCACGGGTGGCCAGGCGGCGGGGTTCCAGCATCAGGATGCGGCCCGACAAATCCAGCCCCGACAGCATGGCCAGGGGCACGCGCGTCGTCTTGCCCGCGCCGGGGGGGGCCTGCAACACTGCCTGACCGCTGGCGCGCAGGGCGTCCAGCAGGGCGGGCAGGACATCATCGATCGGCAGGTGTGTCATGGCAGGGCTTATCGCCCAACATGCCGCGCGGTGCCAGAGACGACTGGACAAAGCCCCACCGGGGCGGGCACATCAGGGCAACGGAGGCGCGACATGGACGACACCGATCTTGCCACCGCCCTTGCGGCGGGCGATCGCCGGGCGCTGGCCCGGGCGATCACTTTGGTGGAAAGCCGCCGTGCCGATCATCGGGCGCGGGCCAGCGCGGTATTGGAAACATTGGCGCAGGGCGGGCGCACGGCCTTGCGAATCGGGCTGTCAGGCACACCGGGCGTGGGCAAATCGACCTTTATCGAAGCGTTCGGTGCGATGCTGTGCGATGCCGGTCTGCGGGTCGCGGTTCTGGCTGTCGATCCCAGTTCGGCGCGGTCGGGCGGGTCGATTCTGGGTGACAAGACCAGGATGGAGCGGCTGAGCCGCCACCCCAACGCCTTTATCCGCCCCAGCCCCAGCCAGACCGAACTGGGCGGCGTGGCCCGCCGCACGCGCGAGGCCGTCGCGCTGTGCGAGGCGGCGGGGTTTGATGTGGTGCTGATCGAAACCGTGGGTGTGGGCCAGTCGGAAACCATGGTGGCCGACATGACCGATCTGTTCGTGCTGTTGATGGCACCGGGCGGCGGCGATGAATTGCAGGGCGTAAAGCGCGGCATCATGGAAAGCGCCGACATCATCCTGGTGAACAAGGCGGATGGCGATCTGAAGCCTGCGGCAACACGCACCTGTGCTGATTATGCCGGGGCGCTGCGCCTGTTGCGCAAGCGCGCGCAAGACCCCGAAGGCTTTCCAATGGCGATGCCGGTTTCGGCGGTCACGGGTGACGGGCTGGACCACGCATGGGACAAAATGCGGGCTTTGGCGCAGTGGCGGCGTGACAACGGGCACTGGGCGGCCCGGCGGCGTGAACAGGCCTTGCACTGGTTTCACGAAGAGGTGCGCCAAGGGCTGCTGGCGCATCTGCGCGCCGATCCGGCAATGGCGGCGGCGATGGCCCGGCTGGACGATGCGGTGGCCAGTGGCGCCCGCCCGCCCTCTGCGGCTGCCGGCGAAATTCTTGCCGGGCTTATCACGACGCCGAGGGATGAATCGCTTGACGCGCCCACCGCCCGCCGCTATAAGCCGTGAACCGAATTTAAGGTGCCGCTCCGCGGTGCCGTTATCAGTGTCGGGGTTTTTTGTTGCACCCCGACGACAGATCAAGGATGAAATCATGTCGCGTGTTTGCGAACTGACCGGAAAAGGCCCAATGTCTGGCAACAATGTCAGCCACGCCAACAACAAGACCCGTCGACGGTTCCTGCCCAATCTGAACGAAGTGTCGCTGATGTCCGAATCGCTGGGCCGCACGTTCAAGCTGCGGATTTCTGCCGCCGCCCTGCGCACGGTCGATCACCGTGGCGGTCTGGACGCCTTCATGGCCAAGGCAAAGGACGCTGAACTGTCGGCCGATGCGCTGAAGATCAAGAAAGAGATCAAGAAGGCAGCTCAGGCCATCATCTGATCTGTCTCGATTGAACGGATGAAAAGCCCCGCCTTTTGGTGGGGCTTTTTGGTTTGGGTGGGCGTGAGACGCAACCGGCTGAAGAAAGCATTTCAGAGGGTCTCGGAAAGACATTGAAGCGGTTGCCCACTGTGCCCCGACGCGAAACCGGGCAAGTACATCTCAGGCGTCACTGAGCCGCTGGACCGCAGACCAAACCCAACCTGCCGACCGGAACCACCCCGCATTTGGTGTCGCTTCCGGATTTATCCATACGGCCCAGATGCCTGCGGCACACCCCACCACAGGGCAACCGCGGCCCACCGTCAGCCGATCATCGGATCAACTGCAATAGGCGGTGGCAGTGTCCCCGAACTGACGATATTTCCTCCAGAACAGGCTGTCACCGCCCTTCTTCGACTGGCGCACTTCCTGGGCCTTGTGCGGGTCTTTGAAAAACCGCGCCGCAAGCCGCTGATCGCGCCGGTCCAGCGTCAGGTCGGCCACTTGCTGGATACAGCCACACAGGGCGCGGTTGGCCGCCTTGCGGTCGGACCCGAGACAGGCCCGTTCAATCGCGCCAGCCTGTGCCGGGCTGGCAGAAAAGCTTGCCGTGCTTGCGGCCAAAGCCGCGATGATCAGAATGGTTTTCATGTGTTTGCCCCATATTTGCCCGATCCTGCATGTTTGCAGTGTATCAGGCCCTGCCGCTCAACAGCTATACACTGTCATTGCAAACAGATTCGGGCAAATCACTTTTTGCGAACGGGTCTTGCCGATAGCCCACGCCGATCAGGTACAGCCCCTGCGGCGGGCAGACCGGCCCACAGGCCGCCCTGTCCCGCGCGGCCAAAGCCGTTGCCACCTGATCGGACGGCCAGTGCCCGGCGCCTACCCGCTCCAGCGTGCCGACAATGCTGCGCACCTGGTTGTGCAGAAAGCTGCGGGCGCGCAGGGCGAACCGAAACTCCTGCCCACCCGGATAGGGATGTTCCGAAATCTCCAGTGCATCCAAGGTTTTGAGAGGCGAAGCCGCCTGACACATCGTGGACCGGAAGGTGGTGAAGTCGTGCAACCCGATCAGATGCCGCGCGCCCTGCTGCATTGAGATGAGGGACAAAGGGTGGCGCACCTGCCAAACAAGACCCGCGTCATGCACCATAGGTGCACGGCGGCTGACCAGCCGAAACAGATAGCGCCGCTCAATCGCCGAAAACCGCGCGTGAAAATCTTCGGCCACCCGCGCCACCGCCACCACAGCCACCGGCGCAGGCTTGAGGTGATAATTCAGCGCCTCGCCCAGGCGGAAAGGCGCCCAGTCGCGCGACAGATCGCAATGGGCCACCTGGCCCAGGGCATGTACCCCCGAATCGGTGCGCCCCGCTGCGGCGATGCCCGGCGCGTCAGCCTGCAACCGGCGCAGCGCGGCCTCGACGGCACCTTGCACACTGGGCAGGTCGCGCTGGCGCTGCCAACCCGCGAACGGGGCGCCGTCATATTCGATCTTCAGGGCAAACCGGGGCATGACACAGGGCCTAGCGCCCCCGGCCGCCAAAGGCAATTCCGCCGAAACCGGCGTGCCGACACCGCCACGGGCGCTGACCGAAAACATGTCGTCGCGCCGCAGGCGCGTCCGCTGGATCAGACCCGGCTCTGGTACAGGCGCACCGTCCGCCTTATGTTCAAGGCGCAGAGGACAAGGACGCAACAGGTGATCATCGCAGATATCGCAGACGGGCTGTCGCGCGGGGTGGGCGCGGTGGGCGCCAGTGTGTCAGAAGCCTTGTTCGAACCGGTGGTGCGGCTCGGCGTCACCGGGCTCAGCCGGGCAGGCAAGACCGTGTTCATCACCTCACTCGTCGCCAACCTGCTGAACCGGGCGCGGATGCCGCAACTGGTGGCCGCCGCCGATGGTGCGATTCGCACCGCCTATCTCCAGCCCCAGCCGGACGACACCCTGCCGCGGTTCGACTATGAAAGCCATCTGGCCGATCTGACCGGCCCCATCCCCCGCTGGCCCGACAGCACCCGGGCGATTTCGCAACTGCGCCTGTCGTTGCGGGTACAGCCAACAGGGCTGATTGCCGGGTTGCGCGGGCCGCGCACCGTGCATCTCGACATCGTGGATTACCCCGGCGAATGGCTGCTCGATCTGGCACTGATGGACAAGTCCTTTGCCGAGTGGTCGGCCGAAACGCTGACCCGCATCGCCAACCGTACGCTGGCGGCCGCCTATCTGACCCAGGCTGCGGCCACTGATGCCATAGCGCCACTGGACGAACCCGCGGCGCGCGCCCTTGCCGATGGTTTCACCGCCTATCTGGTGGCCGCCAGAAGTGCGGGGTTTTCCGATTGTACGCCCGGACGGTTCCTGTTGCCCGGCGATCTGGCCGGTTCTCCCGTGCTCACCTTCGCGCCGTTGGCAAAACCCGCCAGCACGCCCCGCGGATCACTCTGGCGCGAGATGGAGCGCCGCTTCGACGCGTACAAGCGTGAAGTGGTCAAGCCGTTCTTCCGCGATCACTTTGCCCGGATCGACCGGCAGGTGGTTCTGGTCGATGCCCTCGGCGCGATCCATGCCGGCCCCCGCGCGGTCGAGGATATGCGCCATGCGATGGCCGACATCCTGTCGTCCTTCCGCCCCGGTCGCAATGCCTGGCTGACCCAACTTTTGCTGGGCCGCCGGGTGGAAAAGATCCTGTTCGCCGCCACCAAGGCCGATCACCTGCATCACAGCCAGCATCCACAACTGACCGCAATCATGCAGGCTCTGGTAGGCGATGCGAAATCCCGCGCCGATTTTGCCGGCGCACGCACCGCCGCCATGTCGATCGCCGCCCTGCGCGCCACCACCGAAGACACCCTTCCGCACAAGGGCGGCACCATCGACGTGGTGCGCGGCCAGCTACTGGACAGCGGTAAACGGGCGGCATTCTATCCCGGCGCCTTGCCCACAGACCCGATGCACCTGCTGGGCCCGGCGCGCGAAGGACAGGCGGCCTGGCTGGATGGCGATTATGCGATCATGGCCTTTGCGCCGCAACCCCTGACCCTGAAGCCCGGCGAAGGGCCGCCGCACATCCGGCTGGACCGCGCGGCGCAGTTTTTGATCGGGGACCGGTTGTGACCTGGCGCCTGGCCCTTCCCGGCAGTGCCCGTGGCGGCTGTGGACGCCTCCGGCGGAGGTATTTTAAGCAAGAAAGAGAAGGGGCGCCGCGCCATGGCTGAACCGATCAAGGGGCCCGTTCTGATTGAGGAAGACCCCGACGCAGTGCCGCGGATGACACCGGCCGACGCGCCGCCAGTGCCCGACATGGAGGCCGAACCGCCGACCGGCCAGGCAATGCGCACCATGGCGGTGTTGGCGGCGCGACGGCCATCGCTGCTGGCGCGGTGGTTCTGGCGGATGTTGCTGGCGGTGAGCGGATTTTTCCTGTCGCTGGCAGCGTGGAACGCGGTAACCGGGCTGATCGCGTCGCAACCTTTGCTGGGCGGGGTGGCTGCGGTGCTGGTCGGGGCGTTCGTGGTCGTTCTCGTGGCCATTGCAATCAAGGAATGGGCGGCGCTGGCACGGCTGCAACGGCTTGACGGGGTACACAAGGCGGCCGAGGCCGCACGGATCGCAGGCGATCTGGCGGGCGCGCGCAAAGTGGTGGACCGGCTGGTCGCCCTTTATGCCGACCGCCCCGAACTGGACTGGGGCCGGGGCCGTCTGGCCGAGAGGCGGGGCGACAGTTTTGACGCCGACGGCTTGTTCGACCTCGCCGAGGTCGAACTGTTGGCGCCGCTGGACGCCGCCGCCCGTGCCGAGGTGGAGGCCGCCGCGCGGCAGGTGGCGGCTGTGACGGCGCTGGTGCCGCTGGCGCTGGCCGATGTCGTGGCGGCGCTGACCAGCAACCTGCGGATGATCCGTCGGATCGCCGAGATCTATGGCGGGCGGGGCGGCACCCTGGGCAGCTGGCGGCTGACCCGCACGGTTCTGACACATCTGGTGGCTACGGGGGCGGTGGCGGTGGGGGATGATCTGATCGGGTCGGTCGCCGGGGGCGGGCTGTTGTCGAAAGTGTCGCGCCGGTTTGGTGAGGGCGTGGTGAACGGCGCCCTGACCGCGCGCGTCGGCGTCGCCGCCATCGAGGTGTGCCGCCCGCTGCCGTTTCACCGCGAACGCCGTCCTTCGGTATCGCGTTTGGTCAGCCGTGCCTTGACCGGCCTGTTTCCCGGTCAAAAGGACGGCTGAACCGGGGGCGGCGCTGGCATCTGGACGGCGCGGGTCGGGCGCACTATAGCAGGGGCGTCATGACCAGTTCCACATATCCCGCCACGCGAATTACCCGCCCGGCGCCCTGACGATCGGGGCCGCCGGGACAAGGCGCCTGACGCGCGGTCGCGCCGCCCCTTTTTTCCGTATCCTTAAAACCGATGGGTTTTCTCATGTGCGCCGACACGCCTGCCACCGATTACAAGACCACCCTGCGCCTGCCGCAGACCGATTTCCCAATGCGCGCGGGCCTGCCCGCCCGTGAACCTGCATGGCTGGCGCGGTGGGCGCAGATCGCCGTTTATGACCGTCTGCGTGAAAAGACCGGGCGCGAGAGTTTCACCCTGCACGACGGCCCGCCCTATGCGAACGGTCACCTGCACATCGGTCATGCGTTGAACAAGATCCTGAAAGACATGGTGGTGCGCAGCCAGCAGATGATGGGCCGCGATGCCCGCTATGTTCCCGGCTGGGATTGTCACGGTCTGCCCATCGAGTGGAAGATCGAGGAGAAATACCGCGCCAAGGGACAGGACAAGGACGCGGTGCCGGTGGTGGAATTCCGCCGCGAATGCCGCGATTTTGCCGCCGGCTGGGTCGACATCCAGCGCGAGGAATTCAAGCGGCTGGGGATCACCGGCAACTGGGCCGATCCGTACCTGACCATGGATTACCACGCCGAACGGGTGATCGCCGAGGAGTTCCAGAAGTTCCTGATGAACGGCACCCTGTATCAGGGCAGCAAACCCGTCATGTGGTCACCGGTGGAAAAGACCGCGCTGGCCGAGGCCGAGGTGGAATATCACGACCGCCAGACCGATGCGATCTGGGTGCGGTTCAAGATTGACAGTGTGCAGCATGAGCTGCCCGAAATGGATGTGATCCCCGATGATCTCGTTGGCGTCAGTGTTGTCATCTGGACAACCACGCCCTGGACCATCCCGCAGAACCGCGCGATCTGTTTCGGCCCTGGCATTTCCTATGGGCTTTACGAAGTGACGGGCCGCCCCGAGCAATGCTGGGCCGAGATCGGTGAGCGGATGCTGGTGGCCGATGCCCTGGCCGAGGAAACCTTTGCCATGGCGCGGTTGGGCGAGCCGGGCATGGTGCGGCGATTGCGCGATGTGTCTGCTGAGGAATTGTCAGGATTGGGCTGTGCCCACCCGCTGCGCGGCCTTGAAGGTGCCAAGGACGAATGGAATTTCGACGTTCCGCTGCTGCCCGGTGACCATGTGACAGACGGCGCCGGCACCGGATTTGTGCACACCGCGCCCAGCCATGGCGACGATGATTATGCGGTCGGAGTGAAACACGGCCTGCCGATGACGTACAACATTCTGGACGACAGTTCATTCCGCCCCGATCTGCCGTTCTTTGGCGGTGAGGCGGTGCTGAAACCCAACGGCAAACCGGGCGGCGCCAACAAGGCGGTGCTCGACAAGCTGAAACAGGTGGGCGCGCTGTTGGCCACGAAACGCATCACGATCAGTGACGCGCATTCCTGGCGGTCCAAGGCGCCGGTGATCCGGCTGAACCGGCCGCAGTGGTTTGCCGCCATAGACAAGGCGGTGGGCGACGGCCAGGATGAATACGGCACGACGATCCGCCAGCGCGCCCTGACCAGCATCGACAAGCTGGTCACCTGGACGCCGCCGGCCGGGCGCAACCGGCTGTATGCGATGATCGAGGCGCGGCCAGACTGGGTGCTGTCGCGCCAACGCGCCTGGGGCGTGCCGATGACCTGTTTCACGAAACGTGGCGCGGCAATCGACGATCCTGAATACCTGCTGCGCAACCCCGAGGTGAACCGCCGCATTGTTGACGCGTTCGAGACCGAGGGTGCCGATGCCTGGTATGTCGCGGGCGCGAAAGAGCGGTTCCTGTCCGGTGTCGCCGACCCGGAAGAATATGACCAGGTTTTCGACATTCTGGATGTGTGGTTCGACAGCGGCTCGACCCACGCCTTTGTGCTGCGCGACCGGCCCGACGGATCAGCCGACGGGTTGGCCGACCTGTATCTAGAGGGCACAGACCAGCACCGCGGCTGGTTCCATTCGTCGATGTTGCAGGCCTGCGGCACCCGTGGGCGCGCGCCCTATCGCGGGGTGCTGACCCACGGGTTTACCCTGGACGAACAGGGCCGCAAGATGAGCAAATCGATTGGCAACACCGTCGCCCCCGAAAAGGTGGTGCAACAATATGGCGCCGATATTTTGCGGCTGTGGGTGGCGCAGGCGGATTACACCGGCGATCTGCGGATCGGGGACGAGATCCTGAAAGGCACCGCCGACAGCTATCGCCGGTTGCGCAATACGATGCGGTTCCTGCTGGGCAACCTGAACGGGTTCAGCGACGCCGAATACGTGGCACCCGAGGCAATGCCCGAGCTTGAACGCTGGGTGCTGCACCGTCTGGCCGAGCTGGATGGCGTGGTGCGCGAAGGCTATGCGAAATACGATTTTCAGGGCGTGTTCCAGGCAATCTTTGCCTTTGCCACGGTCGATCTGTCGGCGGTGTATTTCGACATCCGCAAGGATGCGCTGTATTGTGATGGTCCGTCTGACCGGCGCAATGCGGCGCGCACGGTTCTGGACCTGTTGTTCCACCGGCTGACCACCTGGCTGGCACCGATCCTGGTGTTTACCATGGAAGAAGTCTGGCTGGAGCGGTTCCCGGGCGAGAAAAGTTCGGTACATCTGGTGGATATTCCCGAAACGCCCGCCGCCTGGCGCGACAATGCGCTGGCCGCCAAATGGGCAACGATCCGGCGGGTGCGCCGGGTTGTTCTGGGTGCGCTTGAGGTAGAGCGCCGCGAAAAGACCATCGGTGCCTCGCTTGAGGCGGCACCGGTGGTGTTTGTCGATCAGGCGACGGCCGACATCCTGGCCACTGTTCCGTTCGATGACATCTGCATCACCTCGGGGATGACGGTGCAGGTGGGCACCGATGACGGCTTTGCTCTGGAGGATGTGCCGGGCGTGACGGTGCTGTTTCACCCGGCGACGGGCGAGAAATGCCAGCGCTGCTGGAAGATCCTTCCCGATGTCGGCACCCACGCCCACCCCGGCACATGCGTGCGGTGTGATGCCGCGCTTGCGCTGGGATAAACCAAAAAGCCGGGCCACCCGTCTGGGTGGCCCGCAGCGGCCTTCCGAAGGATGAACCCGACAGAACGCAGCGCACGCTATTTTCGCAAGGACAACGTCGTTTCGCGCAGCCAGGCCATGAAACCACGGGGGTTGTCTGACCACTGTGCAATCACTTGCGGCGTGATGGGATGGCCCACACGCGGCGCCTGGGGCTTGTTCAGGGCGTGTACAACCTCGTGCAGCAGCAGCCCCTGGCGCAGGGTATCTGACACCCGGTTGGCGATTTGATACCAGCGCGAATTCTGACCTGGAAAATAGATCGGCAGCACCGTCGCCCCCGAACGCAGGATCATCTTGGCGGTGAACGGGTTCCACTCGTTCTCGATCGCCGGGCCGAACAGCGTGTCAGAGGTGGCCACACCGCCGGACGGAAACAAAACAATCACGCCGCCTGCCGCCAGATGCGCCATGGCACGTTTGCGCATCGCCAAATTCTGTTGCAACGCGTCGGTCTCATGGGGAAAAGGCACCGGGATCATGAATTGTTCGATCTCGCCCACCCCGGTCAGCAAAGACCGCGTGAGGATCTTGTAATCCGTGCGCACCCGCCCCACCAGCTCGGCCAGAACCATGCCATCGACCAGCCCGTGGGGATGGTTCGCGGTGACGATCAGCGGCCCATTTTCAGGGATGCGGGCAATTTCGTCAGGCGGCGTCGTGATGTTTATACCCATGACGCCCAGCGCTTGGGCCCAAAATCCCTGCCCATGCGGCACACCCAGTGATTCGAACCGGCGGATCAACCGCAACAGGTGCAGCTTGCCCGTCAAAATCTCGATCGTCTTGATCGCGCGCGATTGCCACGGGTTGGTAAAGGTGCCCGCATAAGACAGCCTTCGCCGGTCATAGGGGCGGTCGGCCAGACTGGTTCCATCGCCCTGCCCCACCAGGGGACGGGTCGGATCAACCATACCCGGATCTTCAGGATCCGGGGCCGAAGGCCGGCCTTGCACCGAATGATGCGCTTCCGTGGGCGTGTGAACCAAAGCTGGGCACCTTTCCGGACGGGGCTGGGTTTACATGTCTTCGCCGAACCGGGACGAAACCAGCGTTTCAATCGCATTGGCCAGTTGTTCGGCCTCGGGTCCGCTTGTCTGGACCTCAATAAAGGTTCCATTCGAAGCTGCCAACATCAAAAGGCCCATGATGCTGTCGCCGGCGGCGCTCAGCCCCTCGCGGGACACCGCGGCGCGGGCATCGTGCTGTTCGACCACCTCGACCAAACGGGCCGAGGCGCGGGCGTGCAGACCCTTTTCATTGATGATCTGCAACTTGCGCGTGATCGGTGCTTTCACGGCGTTTCCTCCTGCGGCACATCAAAGGCATCAATGTACTTGCGCCCGGCAGCAACGGCCAGGCGCACCGCCTCGGACACGCTTTGCTGGCGCGACTTGGCCAGCTTGATCAGCATCGGCAGATTGACACCATAAACGATCTTGCGATTCTCAGGACGACAGGCCAGCAGCGACAGGTTGCTGGGCGAACCACCGAACATGTCGGTGGCCACGACCACCCCGTCGCCCACATCCACCGCATCGGCGGCGGCGCAGATTTCGGCCTGCTTGACGGCGCGGTTGTCATCCGGGCCAATCGAAACGGCAGCGATGCCGGTCTGTTTGCCCACAACATGTTCAACCGCGGCCATAAACTCGCCAGCCAGGCCACCATGGGCCACGATCACGATACCGATCACTGCCAACCACCCCGAGAACGGCCCCACGCCGCCAGCGCATCCATCATCCGCCGCCCGCCCCCCGGTGGCCCCCCGCCCCGATGGCGGCGCGCCGCTCCATCTCACGATGCCGAGTTGACACTTGCCAGCCCGCCTCTGCAAGGGCTTTTGCCATATGTTCCGCCACGACGACCGAACGGTGTTGCCCCCCCGTGCACCCGAACGCAATGGCAAGATGCGTCTTGCCCTCGTCGGCATAGGCCGGCAGCAACGTCAGCAACAGATCCCGGGTGCGCTGAAACACCTCAGCATAGCGCCAATCCTTCTGCACATGCTCGGCGACCGGTGGATCAATGCCGTTCAACGGGCGCAGCGCCGGTTCCCAATAGGGATTTTGCAGGAACCGCACGTCGAACACCATGTCGACGCCATGTGGCAATCCGCGTTTGTAGGAAAACGACTGGATCGAAACGGCCAGCCGCCCTGCTGCCGTGCCGTCGAACCATCGGGCCAGTTCGGCGCGCAGATCATGCGGCGACATCTCTGACGTGTCGATCAGAATGTCGGCACGGCTGCGGATCGCGGCCAACAGATCGGCTTCGCGCGCGATACCCTCTTCCGGGGTTTCGGCGGGGGCCAGGGGGTGGCGGCGGCGGGTTTCGGAATACCGCCGTTGCAGCACCTCGGCGCTGGCATCCACGAACAAGACATCGGCCCGCAGCCCCGGGATGGCACCGACCCGGTTGATCACCTCGATCAGGCCCAACGTCGAAAAATCACGATTCCGCGCATCCAGCCCCAAGGCGAGGGGACGGTCGGGCGGCCCGCCCTTCAACAGCCGCGGCAACAGCGACAGCGGAAGGTTATCAATGGCCTCGAACCCCATATCCTCAAGAGCGTTGATCGCGGTAGACCGCCCCGCGCCTGACGGCCCGGTCACCAGAACGACGCGCGCGCCGCTGTCAGGGGGGATTGTGGCAACAGGCTCAGTCATGGTGTGGGATGTGTCCGGTGGTCAGGATCTGGCACAGGCTGGCCGCCAGATGGGGCCCGACCTGCCCGGCCAGAACCGGCAGATCAACGCCAAGAATGCCGCAATGCAGCGGCGGGGGCAAGCGCGCGACAGGCGCGCGATCCAGATCGACGATCACGATCACCGGCGCGGGCGGGTGCAGGGCGACGCGCAACAAACCGATCCCGCGTGCCTCGATCAGCGGCGGCAGCGTGGCTGGTGCACGAGCGCAAATCACTTGATCCGACAGAAAAAGTTCGACCTGGTCATCCGCGATCAGCCCTGCCCCGAGGGCCATCATCTGTAATGCAAGGGCCGATTTGCCTGCCCCGCTGGCCCCGGTGATCAGCGCGGCGCGCCCGTTCTGGGCAACCGCACTGGCATGGCAGAAGATGCGGACCGGCCCCGGCGATGTCACACCGGCAGGCCAACCACGAATCGTGCACCCAGAGGATCGGATGTAACATCGGCATCGGTCGGGCGGATGTTTTCAGCCCAGATTACCCCCCCATGGGCCTCGACTATCTGCTTTGAAATAGCCAGGCCAAGGCCAGAGTTGTTGCCGAACTGACCCTCGGGGCGTTCGGAGTAGAACCGGTTGAACACCTTGGTCAGCGCCGATTCCGGGATGCCCGGACCGGTATCCTCAACCACCACCAACACACGGTTTTCACGTTTGCGCGCCCAGATACGGATGGCATCGCCGTCTTCGCAGAAGGAAATCGCATTGGTGATCAGGTTGACAAACACCTGCGCCAAACGGCTTTCCAGCCCGTCGATGATGATCGGCTCACTCGGCAGGTCCGAGATAAACTCAATTCCCTTGCTCTTGGCATCCTCGCCCAGGTGATCGGCGAGATTGCCCAGCATGTTGAGCAAATCAAAGCTTTCTTCTTCTTCCTTGACCAATTCGGAATCCAGCCGGGATGCGTTGGAAATATCGCTGACCAGCCGGTCAAGCCGCCGCACGTCATGGTCGATCACGTCAAGCAGGCGTTCACGCTGTTCGTCCTTTTTCACAAAGCGCAACGACCCAACGGCCGATCGCAGCGAAGCGAGGGGGTTCTTGATTTCATGCGCCACATCGGCGGCAAACTGTTCATTGGCATCAATCCGGTCGTACAGCGCCGCCACCATGCCGCGCAAGGCGCCGGACAGGCGGCCAATCTCATCGGGGCGCGCGGTCAGGTCGGGGATGCGCACACGGCTGGGCTTGACCGCCTTTGAATTGCGGTCGCGCCCGATTTCCGCCGCCGCCGCCAAATCGGACAACGGGTTGGCAATGGTCGAGGCCAGAACAAGGCTCAGCCCGATGGATACGAGAATGGCGATGACGAACATCTGCAACACCTGTTCGCGCTCTTCACGCACGAGGCGGTCAATCTCACCAGCGGCGCTGGTGATGGCGACGACGCCAATCACCTGATCACCTTGCCGCACCGGGCTGGACACCGCAAAGACGGCACCGCCATTGGCATCGACACCGGTGTTCACCTGGGTGCTGCCCTGCAAGGTGCGTTCGATCAGATCGCGCGCCTCGGCTTCGAAATCGGCTGCGGGGCCGGTATCTTTGTCGGCCGCAAATATTGCCGACATGCCTTGCCAAAGGACATTCAGGAAATCAGTGATGACAGTGTTGCCATCCTCGCCAATGAAGCCCTGAATGTTTTCCGGCGGATCACGCCGCAAACCCACCGTCGACGCAATCAGCGCGCCAGTGTCGTCATAAACGAAAATCTCGTTTGCGCTGGAAAACCGCAGATTGGCCAGGACGGCAGCCGCCTCGCCAGGCCCGCCCTGATCCAGGTGTGCGCCAAAAATTTCGGCCACCAGACCCGCCTCGGTGACCAGCGCCGCCTCACGCTGAACCACAAGGCTGTCGCGGAATGGGTTCAGATACAGCACCCCGGCCACCAGCACAAGGATCGCCAAAAGGTTGAAAGTGATGATCTTGCGCGCCAGGGGCGAGCGGTTGATCGAGATCAGGCCGCGCTTTTGACGCCGCTCGCGCAATTCCTGCTCGACGGTTGCACCGGGCCCGGTCCAATCCTCGCCCAACACAACGCCGCCCTGCTTGGTGCCGCGCACCTTACCCACATCGATCACCGACGCCATCACCATGGTTTACTCTTCGTTATAGCGATAGCCGATGCCATAGAGTGTCTCAATGGCCGAGAATTCGCTGTCGACACTGCGCATTTTCTTGCGCAACCGTTTGATATGGCTGTCGATGGTGCGGTCATCGACATAGACCTGATCGTCATAGGCGACATCCATCAGCTGATCGCGCGACTTGACGAAACCGGGCCGCTGGGCAAGCGCCTGCAACAGCAGGAATTCGGTCACGGTCAGCGAAACGTCGCGGCCTTTCCAGACCACGGCATGGCGCAGAGGGTCCATCCGCAGCTCGCCGCGGTGCATCACCTGACTGGCCTCGGCTTCGGTCACCTCGTCGCCTTGCATCACCTCTTGACGGCGCAACAGGGCGCGAATGCGTTCGACCAACAGGCGCTGCGAAAAGGGTTTCTTGACGTAATCATCCGCCCCCATGCGCAGGCCCAGCACCTCGTCGATCTCATCATCCTTGGAGGTCAGAAATATCACCGGCATCGAGCTTTTCTGGCGCACCCTCTGCAACAGATCCATGCCATCCATACGGGGCATCTTGATGTCAAACACCGCCATGTCGGGCAGGCGTTTGTTGAAGGCATCAAGGGCGGCCTGCCCGTCATTATAGGTTTCAACCTCGAAACCTTCGGCCTCAAGAGTCATGGACACAGACGTCAGGATGTTCCTGTCGTCGTCCACCAATGCAATCCTAGACATGGGTTTTCCTTGTGCTGCTCGATTACTGTTTTGTTGTTTTGTTGCATCTTCCGTTCTTGCCCCTGTGGAATCAACAAATAACTGCGAATCAGGCCGGTATTGGCGCCATAATTTGGCCCCAAAGTGGTTAGGAATGGCTAAATTGTCTCACTTTTATCAATTTGGGGCGGACCAGATCAGCGGTGAACCGGCCGCGTCCCGCCATGGTTGCGCTAAACTGCCGACTGGTTGCGCTAACCCGCTTGCGCCCCGGGCGCTTCGGGTGTTTTGCCTAGGATATACCGCGTCGACACGACGCCACGACGGCCCCCAAAACGCGGGCCACACAGGAGGAACGGACATGATCGCAGGACGTGTAAACCCGGCGCATACGCTGGATACCCAAGGCATTACCGGCCTTGGCAAGGTGTTTTACAACCTGCTGGAGCCTGATCTCATGTCTCAGGCGATATTGCACAAGGAGGGCGAAATGGGCCAGGGCGGCACCTTGTTGGTGACCACGGGCAAATTTACCGGCCGCTCGCCGAAAGACAAACATGTCGTGCGCAGCGCCACAACTGAAAACACGATCTGGTGGGAAAACAACGCCCCGATGACGCCTGATGCGTTTGACCGCCTGTATGACGACATGCTTGAGCACATGAAGGGGCGTGATTATTTCGTGCAGGATCTCTACGCCGGTGCAGACCCGGCCCTGCGGCTGGACGTGCGGGTGATCACCGAACTGGCCTGGCAATCCCTGTTCATCCGCACGATGCTGCGCCGTCCTGAACGCGCCGCACTGGACAGTTTCGTTGCCGATTACACGGTCATCAACTGCCCCAGTTTCGCCGCCGACCCGGCAAAGCACGGCTGCCGTTCGGAAACGGTGATCGTAATGAATTTCGATCGCAAGCTGATCTTGATCGGCGGCACGGAATACGCAGGTGAGAACAAAAAGGCGGTATTCTCGCTTTTGAACTATCTGCTGCCGGAAAAAGGCATCATGCCAATGCATTGCAGTGCCAACCACGCGCCCGGCAATCCTGTGGATACCGCCGTGTTCTTCGGTCTGTCGGGCACCGGCAAAACCACACTGTCGGCCGACCCTGCGCGCATCCTGATCGGTGACGACGAACACGGCTGGTCAGATCGCGGCACCTTCAATTTCGAGGGCGGCTGCTATGCCAAGACGATCAACCTGTCGGCCCAGGCCGAGCCCGAGATTTACGCAACAACCGGGAAATTCGCCACCATCATCGAAAACATGGTGTACGACCCCGAAACAAAAGATCTGGATTTCGAGGACGACAGCCTGACGGCCAACATGCGCGCGGCCTATCCGCTGCACTATATCTCGAACGCGTCGCCCACCGGTCTGGGCGGGCATCCGAAGAACATCATCATGCTGACCTGCGATGCCTTCGGCGTCCTGCCCCCGATTGCGCGGTTGACCCCGGCGCAGGCGATGTACCACTTCCTGTCGGGGTTCACCTCGAAGGTCGCCGGCACAGAACGCGGCGTGACCGAACCTGAGCCGACCTTCAGCACCTGTTTTGGCGCGCCCTTCATGCCCCGCCGCCCCGAGGTGTATGGCGCGCTGCTGAAAGCCAAGATCGCCAAACATGGCGCCACCTGCTGGCTGGTCAACACCGGCTGGACCGGGGGGGCCTATGGCACGGGGTCGCGGATGCCGATCAAGGCCACCCGTGCCCTGCTGACAGCAGCACTGGACGGCAGCCTGGAAAAGGCACCGTTCCGCAAGGACAAGAACTTTGGCTTCGATGTGCCGGTGACGCTGGATGGTGTGCCCGATCTGTTGCTGGACCCGCGCCGCACCTGGGACAAACCCGACAGTTACGACCGCCAGGCGGCCAAACTGGCCAAAATGTTCAGCGAGAACTTTGCGCAATACGCCGATCACATCGATGACGATGTACGCGCTGTCGCCATCGGCTGAGCCTGCTTTCAGGCGTCCGGGCCAACGCGGCCCGGACATGGCGCCTTTCACTGCGGATCGCTCTGCCGGCTGGGTACGCGATGATCCTCGGGGGGTATTACCCGGCAAGATGTGCCTCAAGATGGGCCAGCCTGTCCTGCCCCCAGAACCGCGCGCCATCATCTGTGATGTAGAACGGCGCGCCGAACACCCCGCGTGACACGGCCTCTTCCAGGTTGGCGGCATAGGTTTCGGCGCCACTCAACAGCCCCTTGTCGGCCAGCTCGGGGTCAAACCCGGCAGCAGACAACAAATCGCGGATCACCTCATCTTCGGCAATGTTGCGGTCTTCGGCCCAGCAGGCCCGCGCGAAGGAATGCACAAGGCCGGGGAGATCGCCACCCCCCGCCGCCTGCGCTGCGATGATCGCATAGGATGACGGCGCCAAGTTGGTGGGCCAGTAGGCCGGTTTCATGTTGATCGCCATCCCGGCCAGCTTTGCCGACCGCGCAATATCCATCAGCCGGTATTCCTGACGCGATATATGCCGGTCCTTCGGCGGCAGGCCGCCGGTGCGGGCAAACAACTGCATGATGTCCAGCGGTTTATACGTCACGCTGGCAGCCGCACCCCCCGCGATCTGTTCCAACTTGGTGCCTGCCAGATAGGTGTAGGGTGATATCGTGGCGAAGAAATAATCAATATGGGCCATTTTTGGCGCCTCCGTGCAGGGCTAAAGGTTTTCGGCACCGTAGGGCCGTGCTAAGCGGTGTCAACGTCACGATTCCGTCATGGAATGTCACTCTGGGAACCCCGAAACATGCCAATCCATTCCGAGCCGAAACTGATTTCGGGCAATGCCAACCGCACCCTGGCCACGGCCATTGCCCGGCGCATGTCGATGCACCGTGGCATGGGGGTGAAACTGCTGGATGCCCGGGTCGAACGGTTCAACGATCAGGAAATCTTTGTCGAAGTGTTCGAAAATGTTCGTGGCGAGGACATGTTCATCATCCAGCCCACCAGCAACCCCGCCAACGACAACCTGATGGAGCTGCTGATCATGGCCGATGCCCTGCGGCGGTCGTCGGCGGCGCGGATCACCGCAGTGATCCCCTATTTCGGCTATGCCCGGCAGGACCGCCGCACCAAGGCGCGCACGCCGATCACCGCGAAACTGGTGGCGAACATGATCGTCGAATCCGGGGTCGAACGGGTGCTGACGATGGATCTGCACGCAGCACAGATTCAGGGCTTCTTCGACATCCCGGTTGACAACCTCTATGCCTCGCCGGTGTTTGCCCTGGATATACGGCACCAGTTCAAGGACAGCATGGGCGATCTGATGATCGTTTCGCCGGATGTGGGTGGCGTGGGCCGCGCCCGCGAACTGGCCCAACGCATCGCCTGCCCCCTGGCCATCGTTGACAAACGGCGCGAAAAGGCGGGCGAAGTGGCGGAAATGACGGTGATCGGTGACGTGACGGGCAAAACCTGCCTGATCGTCGATGACATATGCGACACCGCCGGAACCCTGTGCAAGGCCGCAGAGGTGCTGATGGCTGCCGGCGCCCAAGAGGTACATTCCTATATCACCCATGGTGTATTGTCCGGCCCGGCGGTGGATCGGGTGGCGAAATCGGTGATGAAAAGCCTTGTCATAACCGACAGCATCGAACCTTCATCGGCCGTCAAGGCCGCCGCAAACATCCGCATCGTTCCCACCGCGCCAATGTTCGCCCAGGCGATCCTGAACATCTGGAACGGCACCTCGGTTTCGTCCTTGTTCGACCCCGAGACGCTGGGCCCTATTTATGAGGGGATGTATTCCCTGTGACATAAGCAGCGGCGTCATCCGCCACTGAGCAGGGCCAAGGCCACGCTGCCGATCCCCGACACCTGCGCGGTTTCGGATCCGCTCTGGACAAGATAGCGTTGCCGCAGCCGGTCCATAAGCTCAGGCTGGGTGAAATCGGCCAGGGTTTCGGTGCCGAAGTACCGCATCGACCGGGCCTTGAACTCGCCCAGTTGACGATCGACGTCCAGGGTGCCGAAACTGTCGGGCAGGCGCAGCACGGTTTCGAACACTTCGCGCATGGGTTTCGAGGCCATAACCGAAAACCAGCCTGAATTGTTGCTGGCGCCGCTCTGTACGATCTGGTTCAGGTCGCGTTCCATCGCCAGGGCAAACCGCATGCTGGGTTCGCTGTTGCCGATCTGTATCTCGAACTGTCGTTCCAGATAGTTGTTGATCAGGGCATCGGTAAAACCCGGCGGATAGGTCCGGTTCGTGTCGGGTTCTGTCAGGTTCAATGCCTTGGCGAGGGCGTCATACCGTTTATCGGGAAAGACATTAACCAGCGAAGTCGGGCTTTTGGTATCGGATTCGAGGATCCGGTTCACGAAACCAACCTGATCGTCGCGCAACGGCAGATCGAAAAAGCTGAAGGTCGCCAACATCAGCGAGACGTCAGCGAAGAATGCCTTGGCTGTCGCCGGTGGTGCCTCGCGATCCGACACCAGCGCAACGAGTTTTTCGAGCTTGCTTTCGAAGGGTTGGCCATTCGACACCGCTGCGGCCCGGTCGGCAAAGCCAAAGGCACCAGCGAGGGCGGCAAAGCGGCGATCCTCCTGCTGGTTGGCAACCGACCCGGGATCAAGCAGATCAGAGTCGAGAATGTCGCGCAGCCGGCCGGGATTGCTCGCCGCCTCCTCCAGCCCGAACATCTTCAACGATGCCACCAAAAGCTCGGGGTCATCGAACAGATCGTCGACGGTCGCGATCACCGTGTCACGGCTTTCGACAAGGGCGGCGAACCCGCGCATGTCATCCTGCGATCCGCGCGCCGCGAAATCGAACATCCGCGCCAGTTCGGCATACCGAGGATCGGTCAGCCGGTTGGCAAAGGAATTCGCGTCCGTCAGGTCGGACTCCAAAACACTTTTCAGGAAATAGGTGTTCGACATGACCCCTTGCAGGTCGAACGTCTTCAATGTTGCGCGCAACAGGGACGGATCGGCCAGCAGGTCGTTCGATGTCTTGATGCCAGACAGATCGTTGCCCACATCCTTGGCCGTTTTCAGCACCGCCAACGATGCACCGCCGTTGCCAACAAAGTCGAATGTTTGAGCCAGGGCCAGATACCGCTTGTCGGCCAGCCGATTGGCCAAGGAGCCGCCATCAGACAGATCGGAATCGAGTATTTTCTTGATGAATGCGCGGTTTTTCAGATCGTCGTCCAACCCGAAGGCGCCCAGCGCCACCTTCAGCAAGGCGCGGTCGCTTACCAATTCGTCCGAGGTTTGCACCTTGGACAGCTTGTCGCGCACCGACTGGGCTTCGCGGGCATTCTCGGGCGACTTTGCGAACAACGCCTGCTGCTGCGCCATCGTGCGTTTCAGGAAGGCATAGCCCCCTGGCCCCGATCCCAGAACCATCGGTGTAAACATCGCGTCCTCCTGCCGCGGCCTCATGGCACGCAGGACGACAGTGCGACCGATACCTTAAGATTCGGTGAGCGACGCTCAGACCGACGGTTCGCCCGCGCCGTCGATCAGCCCGCCGCGCCGGTCGACCCGATAGGTGCGCGCGCCGGAGTCCGCAGAGCAGCGCACCACCAGCCACACCGCGCCGGTCCCAGGCACGGCCGCACAATCGGTCAGCGCGCCACCGGTTTCCGCAGCGTAAACCTGTGCGTAGAACCGGATCGCCTCGGTTTCCGAAAGGTCGGCCACGGTGCTGCCTGTGCAATAGCCCAGTACGCCCGCCGTCAGCGACAGCCCGGCGATGACCCACAGAACGGGCCGCGGCGGCACGGCACCGCCTTGCAGGAACCGGGGTGCCTGTTTCACATCGCACCCATCATTTCGCGCCCGATCAGCATGCGGCGGATTTCGGATGTGCCCGCGCCAATCTCCATCAGCTTGGCATCGCGGAACAGCCGCGACACGGGGGCATCGTTCATGAATCCGGCCCCGCCCATGGCCTGCACCGCCTGGTGCGCGACGGTCATCGCCTCTTCCGACGCATACAGCACACAGGCCGCCGCGTCGGCGCGCGTCACCTGCCCCCGGTCACAGGCCTGGGCCACGGCATAGACATAGGCGCGTGCGCTGCCCAGTTTCGTATACATATCGGCGATTTTCCCCTGCATCAGCTGGAAATCCCCGATCCGCTGGCCGAACTGTTTGCGTTGCGCGAGGTAAGGCATGATCTCATCCAGGCAGGCGGCCATGATGCCGGTGCCGATGCCCGACAGCACCACGCGTTCGTAATCCAGCCCCGACATCAGCACCCGAACGCCGCGCCCCTCGTCGCCCAGCACGTTCTCGAACGGCACCTCAACCTCTTCGAACACCAGCTCGGCGGTGTTGCTGCCGCGCATTCCCAGCTTGTCGAAATGAGTGCTGGTGCTGAACCCTTTCATGGTCCGCTCGACGATGAAGGCGGTGATGCCCTTGCTGCCTGCCTGCGGGTCGGTCTTGGCATAGACGATCAGGGTGTCGGCGTCGGGGCCGTTGGTGATCCAGTATTTGGTGCCGCTCAGGCAATAGTATCCGTTGCGCTTTTCCGCGCGCAGGGCCATCGACACAACATCGCTGCCCGCCGCCGCCTCGGACATCGCAAGGGCACCCACATGTTCGCCGCTGACCAGTTTCGGCAGATACCGCGCCTTTTGCGCCTCGGTTCCGTTCAGGGCCAACTGATTTACGCAGAGGTTGGAATGGGCGCCATAGGACAACGACACCGACGCACTGGCGCGCGCCACCTCTTCAACTGCAATGGTATGCGCCAGGTATCCCATGGCGGCGCCGCCGTATTCCTCGGGCACGGTGATGCCCAGCAGGCCCAGATGGCCCATTTCACGCCACAACGCGCGCGGAAACGCGTTACTGCGGTCGATTTCGGCTGCCAGCGGTTTCAGCCTGTCCTGCGCCCAGCGGTGTACGCTGTCACGCAATGCCTCGATCTCGGCGCTGTGGCCGAATCCCATGGTAGACGTGAACATCCGCGTCCCTCTCCTGTTGACGCAAGAGTGGCACGCGGACGCGTCCCGTCAACCCTTGGGGTCGGGCCTGGGCTTGTCATCCTCGTCAAAAAGAATGCGATTGGCGTCGCCCTCAAGATCCTCGAACTGATCGTGCTTCAGCGCCCAGATGAACCAGGCCAACCACATCGCCCCAAGGGCGAGGGACACCGGCACCAGAATCAGCAGAATGTTCATGCCCGCACCCGCAAGGCGTTGAGCAGCACCGAAATGGACGATGCGGACATCGCGATCGCCGCCATCAGCGGCGTGCAGAACCCCAACAGCGCCAAGGGCACCGCCACCACGTTGTAAACCGCCGACATGGCGAAATTTTCGACGATCCGCTTGCGCGCCCGCCGGGCCAGCAAAATGGCATCGGGCAGAACCGCAACATCGGGGTTCAACAGCACCATGTCGGACACGACCCGCGCCACATCCATCGCGCTGGCCGGGGCCATCGAGACAAAGGCGCTGGCCAGCGCCGGCGTGTCATTCAGGCCATCGCCCACCATCAGCACCCGCCGCCCGTCGTTGCGCAGCCGATCCAGCACCGCCACCTTGTCCTCGGGGCGCATGTCGGCCTGCACTGCGGATATGCCCGAGCGCGCGGCGATCCGCTGGGCTGCGGCCGCTGTATCGCCGGTCAGCAGCATCGTTTCGATGCCTGCCGCCTTCAGCCCGCGCACCGCCTCGGCGACACCCAGGCGCATCTGTTCGCCGGTGGCCAACGGGAAGGTCGCTGCGCCGATCTTCAGCACCGGATTGCCGATCGCGCCCAGCCAGGCCCCCCGACCCAAAGCAACGGGCACACCGTTCCAGGTGGCCTGCACGCCATTGCCGCTTATCTCTTCCACCGCCACCAGAGGCGCCGGAACCACCTCGGGGGGCAAGCCCGCCAAAAGGCCACGCGCCACCGGGTGGTGGCTGGCCAAGGCCAGCGCCTTGAGCACCGACAGTTCGCTGTCTGACAGCCCCGGCTGGCCCGCTGCACGGCCATCGGTCAAGGTGCCGGTCTTGTCGAATACCACCATGTCAACTTCGGCCAGCCGTTCCAGCGCGGTGGCGTTCTTCAACAGGATACCCTGCCGGAACAGCCGCCCGGACGCCGCCGTGCTGACTGCGGGCACGGCCAGACCCAGGGCACAGGGGCAGGTGATGATGAGAACCGCGATGGCGATGTTCATCGCCAGCCGGAAATCGCCACTATAGCCCCACCAGCCCAACAGCGCCGCGAGCGCCAGCAAATGGACCGCCGGGGCATAGATAGCCGCCGCCCGGTCGGCCAGCCCCGAATATTTGTTGCGCGCGGTTTCCGCCACCTCGACCAGCGCCGCCATGCGGCGCAGCGTCGTATCCTCGCCCACCGCCGTGACGCGCATTTCCAGGGCGCCGGTCAGGTTCACCTCGCCCGACACCAGATCATCGCCGACACCCGCCGCAACCGGCGCGCTTTCACCTGTGACTAAACCACGGTCCAACGTCGTGATGCCCCGCGTGACGATGCCGTCCACCGGCACCCGCATCCCCGCCGGAATGTGCAGGATATCACCCACGGCCACCTGTGCCAGAGGCACGGTTTCAATTCCGCCGGCGGTGATGCGGTCGGCGCGCGACGGTTCAAGCGCGGCCAGTTCCCGCGCCGCAGACCGCGCCGCGATACGGGTTCGGTGATCAAGGTAACGCCCGATCAACAGGAAAAACGTCAGCGACAGAGCCGCATCGAAATAGGCGTGACGCCCACCCTGGAATGTCTCATACAGCGACATGCCCGCCGCCAAGACCAACGCCAGCGAAATCGGCACGTCCATGTTCAGCCGCCTGACCCGCAGCGCCGACAGCGCCGAGGCATAGAACGGCCGTCCGGCATAGGCGACGGCCGGCAGGGCGATCATCGCTGAAATCAGGTGGAACATGTCACGCGTCGCATCGGTGGCCCCCGACCAGACCGACACCGACAGCAACATGACGTTCATCATCGCAAAGCCGGACACGCCCAGCGCAATCAGCAAGCTGCGCCCGGTGGTGTCAGACTCGCCCTCCAGCATTCCGGTGTTCAATTCCAGCGCGTCAAATCCGGCGGCGCGGATCGCGGCAAGGCACGGTTCGGCGCCCACGCCGGGGGCGGTTTCTATACGCACCCGTTTCAGCCCAAGGTTGACCCGGGCGGAAATCACCCCGTCCACCTGGCTCAGCGCGTTTTCCACTGTCGCCATACAGCCCGCACAATGGATCGTCGGCAGCGAGATTTGCAGCCCGCCCGCGGCGGCCGGCCCATCGTCCATGGGGGCACAGGCCGGGCAGGCGGCGGTCATTTCAGCACCTTGACGATCACCCGCTGCTGAAACTGCGTGCCATCGGCGGCCTGCGCCACCAACCGCAGGTTCCAGTTGCCCGCCGCCAGATTGACGTGCGACACGAAGCTGTCGCCGTCATAGTGAAACACCGGCGTCTGATCCTGGGCCACATTTGTCGCCCGCCCCAGAACCGCCGACAGGATTTCAGGCTGCACCGGGCCATCCGGCCCGGCAAAGCTCAGCCGCAGACTGCCCTGTTGGTCAAGCACCGCCGATACATCCCAACCCAGCGCCAGCTGCGCCTTGCGATCCGCATCAAAACTCTGCGAGGCGACATAGGAATTTTTCACCTCAAGCCCCGGAAAGGTGGCCACGGCCTGATAGGCGAGGGTCAGGTTGACACCGACGATCACGGTAAAGGCGCTGCATATGATCAACAGAACATGGCGACCGGTCAGTTCTCTTTGCATCATGATCCCTTTCCGTTGAACGTCGTCGCACGGTCGGCCCGGTCGCCGGTTTCCACATCTTCGACCCATAACCGCAGATCGGTGTGATCGCGCGCCGCCGCCGCATCCTCTGGCCGAGCTGTAACATATATACGCTGGATCAGCGATTCCTGCGCCGGCACGATAACGGTGTTGCCCGCCCCCTCGCCCTCAAGGTCGAGGTCCAGAATGTCGTCGGATGTCAACGACAAACGGAACTCACGATCATCCCCCGACATGTTGCGCAACCGTACCGTATAGGTGTTGCGCACCGCCCCGTCAGACAGGGTGACAAAGGTGGGATTGCGCACAGGTTCCACCGTCAGCCCGATGTCGGACCGCACGAACAGCGCCCAGACCAGACCGACGCCGATACTCGACCACAACACGGTGTAAAGAATCGTGCGCGGCCGGAAGATATGTTTCCAGATCGGCTTGGGCTTCCAGGTGGTGTCATAGCGGCGGGTCAGGATCGGCACCTCACCGCCGGATACGGCGGCGGCACCCGACGCTGTGTCGATGGGCAACAAGGGCGGCTCGTCTTCCAGGGCAAGATAATCGATCAACCCGCGTGGCTTGCCGATCTTGGCCATCACATCGTCGCAGGCGTCGATGCACAGCGCACAGGTGATACATTCCAGCTGTTGACCATCGCGGATGTCGATACCCATGGGGCAGACATTGACACAGGCCATGCAATCGATGCAGTCGCCCATCTGTTCGGGGTCATCGTGGGGTAAGTCGTCTTCAGGTATGGCATAGGCAGTGGCCTGCCGGGTTTCGGCGGCGGCGCGCGCGCCTTTCCGGTGTTTGCCCCTCGGTTCGCCGCGCCAGTGGCGATAGCCCACGGTCATCGTGCCTTCGTCCATCATCGCGCCCTGAATGCGTGGCCAGGGGCACATGTAAATACACACCTGCTCGCGCATGAAACCGCCAAACACAAAGGTTGTGGCGGTCAGGACGGCAATCGTTGCATAGGCGCCGACGGCAGCATTCAGCGTGAAAATGTCACGCGCCAGAGTGGGCGCATCCGAAAAATAAAACACCCAAGCCCCGCCGGTGGCCACCGCAATCAGCAACCACACAGCCCATTTCGACAAACGCAACGCCCATTTCTTTCCGTCCCACGCCGCGCGGTGCAGACGGATCCGTGCATTGCGATCTCCCTCGATCCAGCGTTCGACCAGAATGAACAAATCGGTCCACACGGTTTGCGGGCAGGCATAACCGCACCAGACCCGGCCCAGCGCCGAGGTGAACAGAAACAGTCCCAGCCCCGCCATGATCAAAAGACCGGCGACGAAGTAAAACTCGTGCGGCCATATCTCGATCCAGAAGAAATAGAATCGCCGCCCGGCCAGATCGATCAGCACCGCCTGATCGGGCAGGTTCGGCCCGCGATCCCAGCGGATCCAGGGTGTGAGATAATAGATGCCCAGCGTGAAAATCATGATCCACCACTTGAAGCGGCGGAAAAATCCGTTGACCCGGCGAGGAAAAATAGGTTCCCGCGGCGCGTAAAGCGGCGGGGGGGTGTCAGTGGGCATGGGGAGGCTCCGGTCCTGTTCGCAATTCTCAGCTAGGCAGAAATCGCATCTGCAACCATGATACAGATCAATGGGCCGGCCAAGCACCCGTTTTGTCGCACTCGGCTTGGACTGCCATTGACGCTTCCTGCTATTCGGCCGCGGCGGAGCGCTGTTCAGGGGCGATGCGCCCATCCTCCAGCCGGATCGTACGATCACACCGCGCCGCCAGGTCGGGCGCGTGAGTCACCAGAATCAGCGTTGCGCCATAGCGGTCGCGCAGCCCGAACAGCAAATCCATGATCGCCTGCCCGGTGGACCCGTCCAGGTTGCCCGTCGGTTCGTCGGCCAGCAGGATCGCCGGGCGCGGCGCGGCGGCACGGGCCAGCGCGACGCGCTGTTGCTCGCCGCCCGACATCTGCGACGGGTAATGCCCAGCCCGCGTGCCCAACCCGACGGCGACCAGCTCGGCCTCGGCCCGTTCAAACGCATCCGCGACGCCGGCCAATTCCAAAGGGGTTGCGACATTCTCAAGCGCGGTCATCGTCGGGATGAGGTGGAAGGATTGGAACACCACCCCCATATGTGCACGGCGGAAGCGCGCCAGTTCGTCCTCGTTCATATCGGTGATGTCCTGGCCCAGCACCCGCACCCGGCCCCCGGTGGCGCGGTCAAGCCCGCCCATCAGCATGAGGAGAGACGACTTGCCCGATCCAGACGGCCCCACCAGACCCACGGTTTCACCCTTGGCCACATCCAGGCTGATCCCATTCAGAATATCCACCCGCCCGGCATTGCCGTCCAGCGAAAGGGTGATGTCGCTCAGCGACAGGATCGGATCGGTCATCGGGTCATTCCTTGTTCACGCGCGCGGTGCCGTTGCCAAGGGATATGGGGTGGCGCGGCAGATGCGCAAGTTTACCGGCAGCACCGCCCTGATGCCGGGCCTCGTTGTGCTTGGCCTCGTTGTGCTTGGCCTCGGGGCGGCGCCTGTACTGGCCCAGCCGGTAACCATCGCCGCATTGGGCGACAGCCTGACCCAGGGCTATGGCCTGCCGGTGGCAGACGGGTTCGTGCCACAGTTGCAGGCATGGCTGGCCGAACAGGGCGCGACAACGCAGGTGCTGAACGCCGGTGTTTCGGGCGACACGACGGCGGGCGGGCGGGCGCGCATCGACTGGACGCTGACACCGGATGTCGACGCCCTGATCGTGGCACTGGGCGGCAACGATCTGTTGCGCGGCATAGATCCGGCCAGCAGCCGCACCAATCTGGACGCGATCCTGGCCAAAGCCGGCGAACGTGACATTCCCGTGCTGCTGATCGGCATGGTCGCGCCGGGCAACTTCGGCCCCGAGTTCAAGCGTGACTTCGACGCCATGTATCCCGAATTGGCTGAAAAATACGGCGCGCTTCTGGCGCCCAGTTTTCTGAACGCGCTGGAAGCCATGGACGACCGGCAAGCGACGATGCAGCGCTATGTGCAGGCCGATGGAATCCATCCCAACGCTGAAGGCGTCGCGCTGATCGTGCAGGATCTGGGACCAGCGGTTTTGGCCCTGATCGAACGGGTGCGCGCGGAATAGCACTGGAACATCGCCGCAAGCTGGGAAACAGTGCCGCCAGAACAGGGGGCTTGTCATGGACATCATCGAACGGCTGCGCGGTCTGATCGGACCCGACCATGTGCTGACCGGCGCCGATTGCGCGCCTTGGGCCAGCGATTGGACCGGCACCTACAAAGGGCAACCCCTGGCGGTGCTGCGCCCCGGATCGACCGCCGAAGTGGCGGCTATCATGACGCTGGCCCATGACACCGGCACGGCGGTGGTGCCGGTCTCGGGCAATACCGGCCTTACGGGGGCCACCCACGCCCCCGGTCGCCTCGTGTTGTCGGTCGACCGATTGCGCAAGCTGCGCGAGATTCGCCCCGAGGCGCGCACCGCCATCGTCGAGGCGGGGGTGATCCTGTCGCAGGTGCACAACGCGGTGGCCGAACATGGGCTGGTGTTTCCGGTGACGTTTGGCGCGCGCGGGTCGGCGATGGTGGGCGGTATCCTGTCAACCAATGCGGGCGGGTCAAATGTGGTGCGTTTTGGCAACACCCGCGAACAGATCCTCGGCATCGAGGTGGTTCTGCCCACTGGTGAGATCCTGAATCTGATGAGCGAGCTGCGCAAAGACAACTCGGGCTTCGATCTGCGCGATCTGTTCATCGGTGCCGAAGGAACCTTGGGCATCATCACCGCCGCCGTGCTGAAGCTGCAACCCATGCCCGCCGCCTATGCCACGGCAATGGTCGCCGTGCCGTCACTGGGTGACGCTCTGGCCCTGCTGAACCGTCTGCAATCGGCCACGGGCGGCGCTGTCGAGGCGTTCGAATACATGCCCGCCAATTATATCGAGAGGCACTTGCAGGTGCGTGCCGGTGCGCGCGCGCCATTTGCTCAGATGTATGATGTGAACATCATGGTCGAAGTCGCCGCCACCGCCCCGCGTGACGCCACCCCCAACGCCGACGGCAGCCTGCCGATCGTCGATCTTCTGGAACAGACCCTGGCAGAGATGATGGAAACCGGCGCGGTTCTGGATGCCGTAGTCGCCCGGAACGAGGCCCAGCGCACCGAAATGTGGGCCCGGCGTGAAGATGCCGGCGAGTTGTCGGTGTCGCGTCACCCGGTCATGCTGATGGATGTCGCCGTGCCGCTGGACCGGGTGGAACCCTTTCTAACCCGGTCGAACGCCGCTTTTCACAGCATCGACCCGGACGGGGGCATGATGGTCGTGGCGCACCTCGGTGATGGCAACGTGCACCTCACGATGTGGCCCAGCCCCGAAGGAATGGGCCGGGCCGACAGCATCGTCGAGCAGGTGGAAGACGTGATCGCCGAGCTTGGCGGCAGCTTCTCCGCCGAACACGGGATCGGTCTGAGCAAACGCAAAACGATGGCGCGGCGCAAGGATGCCGTGGCGCTGGATGTCATGCGCCGGATCAAGGGCGCGCTTGACCCGGCGGGCATCATGAACCCCGGCAAGGTTCTGCCCTGACGCCGTTACCGGGCGCCAGCCCTGACCCTAGTCGTGACGCCAGTCGAAAAACCCCGGCCCCGCCCGCTTCAACAGCCCCGCCGCCATGACGCGGCCCATTTCGGGGCCGTCCTCGATTGCGCCACTGGCGGCATCGGCCAGACATTCGCTGCCGTCAGTGCGCAGGATTTCACCGCGCAGGTGCAGTATGCCCCCGTCCAGTTCTGCCAGACCGGCGATAGGCGTTTCGCACGACCCGTCCAGCGCGGCCAGGAACGCCCGCTCGGCGCCCAGCCGCTGGCCGGTCGGCCCATCGTGGATCGCCTCAAGCAGACCGGCGACGCGGGTATCACCGGCGCGCCGTTCGATTCCGATGGCGCCCTGCGCAACAGCGGGCAGCATGGCATCGGGCGCAATCGGCGTATGCGGCACATCGTCCATCTTCAGACGGCGCAGGCCCGCCATGGCGAGGAATGTCGCGCCGGCCACACCTTCAGCCAGCTTGCGCAGGCGGGTTTGTACGTTGCCGCGAAATTCGACCACATGCAAATCCGGCCGCCGGTTCAGCAATTGTGCCTTGCGCCGCAACGACGACGTGCCCACCACAGCACCCTGCGCCAATCCCGACCAGTCGCCACCGCCCAACGACACGAAGGCATCGCGCACATCCTCGCGCGGCAGGTAACAATCCAGCAGCAGACCTGCGGGCTGTTCCACGGGCATGTCCTTCATGGAATGCACCGCGATGTCGATCTTGCCGTCCAGCATGTCCTGTTCGATCTCGCGGGTGAACAGGCCCTTGCCGCCGATCTCCTTCAGCGCACGGTCCTGCACCCGGTCGCCCAGCACCGAAATCACCACGATTTCAAACGCCTCGGGCGGCAGATCAAAGGCGGCGCCAAGACGGGCGCGGGTTTCGTGCGCCTGGGCCAGGGCCAGGGGCGAACCACGGGTGCCGATCTTCAGCGGTTGGGCGGGGCTGGGCAGGGATCTGTTCATGAAAAATCCATATCTCTGTCAATCTGCGCTGACAACCAAAACCGCGCATCGGCGGTGTTGCGGCAAAACTGTCTTGACAAACTGACACTGCGGCGGGACCACGAAGGCAGAGAGAAACGGGGACAGGTATGGCCGAAAAGAAACTGATGCGCGCACTGGCGGGCGAAACAATGGCGACGCCACCCGCATGGATGATGCGCCAGGCGGGGCGGTTCCTGCCCGAATACAGGGCGACGCGTGCGCAGGCGGGGGATTTCCTGTCGCTGTGCTATACACCGGATCTGGCCGCCGAGGTAACGCTGCAACCGATCCGGCGGTTCGGCTTCGACGCGGCGATCGTGTTTGCCGATATTCTGTTGGTTCCTGATGCCCTCGGTGCCGATCTGTGGTTCGTCACCGGCGAAGGCCCACGGCTGAGCACAATCACGGATCAGGCGGGGTTTGATGTCCTGAAACCCGCCGATGCGATCCACGACCATCTTGCGCCGGTGTACGAAACGATAAAGATCTTGACGCGGGAATTGCCCGCCGAAACCGCGCTGATCGGGTTCGCCGGGGCCCCCTGGACCGTCGCCACCTATATGATCGCCGGGCGCGGCACCCCTGATCAGGCCCCGGCCCACGCGCTGAAACAGGGCAACCGCCCGCTGTTCGAGGCGCTGCTGGATCGGATCACCGAGGCAACCATCGAATACCTGTCGGCCCAGATCGACGCGGGCGCCGAGGTGGTGAAACTGTTCGACAGTTGGGCGGGGTCGCTAAAGGGCGACGATTTCGACAAATACGCCCTTGAACCGACAAAGCGGATCATCGCCGCGCTCAAGGCGCGTCACCCCGGCGTTCCGGTCATCGCCTTTCCGCGCGAGGCCGGCGAAAAATACATCGGCTTTGCCAAGGCCACCGGCGCCGACTGTGTGGCAATCGACAACTCGGTCGATGCGGACTGGGCGGCGCAGCATGTGCAGGTGGATGGCTGCGTTCAGGGCAACATGGCCCCCAGCCACATGGTGACCGGCGGTCAGGCGTTGGTTGATGAGGTGTTGCGGATCAAGGCGGCGTTTTCCGGCGGGCCGCACATCTTCAACCTTGGTCACGGGATCACACCTGACGCCGACCCCGAGAATGTCACCTTGATGCTTGAAACCCTGCGGGGGTGACGGGCCGGGGCGCAGGCAGAAGCCAGACCAGCACCGCCAGCGCCCCGAACGACAGCACCGGATACACCAGCGCCGTGGTGAAGGCGCTGGCATAGGCAGCCTGGGCTGCGACACTGCCGTTGACGGCCCCCCCGTCAAGCCGGGAAAAGAACACCTGTCCGACGATAGCGATGCCCAGCGCGCCGCCCACCTGCTGAAACGCCTGCAACGCGCCCGAGGCACCGCCCGAATCGGCCCCCGAGACCGAGGCGAGGACAGTGTTGAACAATGGCGAAATCGCCGTGCCCAGACCAATCCCCGCCAATGTCAACGCCGGCAGATAGGTGATGCCCTGAACCGTATCGCCAACACCCAAAACCTGTACCATCAGCCAGATCATGCCCAGTGAAAGCATGGAAGCGCCCGCCGTGATTCGTTGCCGCAGAAAACGGTTGCCCAGCCGCCCCGCGATGACTGACGCCAGCAGCACGCCGCCCGAAAACGGCACTGTCGTCACCCCCGATTGCAACGGCGTCAGGCCAAAGCCGTTTTGCAGAAACAGCGCGAGAATCAGGAAAAACCCCGGAATGCCCGAAAACAGCACAGCCGTCAGGCCAACACCCACCAGATAACTGCGGTTGGCCAAGAGGGCGGCGGGCAACAGTTCGGGACGCCCCAACCGGCCTTGCCGCCTTTGCCAGGCGACAAAGGCCCCGGCCACCGGCACCGACAGCACCATCAGGCCAAAACACCACAAGGGCCAGCCCAGCGAGCGCCCCTCGATCAGCGGAAACACAACCATCAACAGCGCCGCGCCAGCCAGAAGAATGCCCACGGTGTCGATTCCCACATCGGCCCGCCGCGCCACCCGAGGCAGGAAACGCAGCGCCAACAGCACGGCCAGAACACCCACCGGGATATTCACCAGAAAGATCGGTCGCCAGCCAAGGCCCCACAGATCGGCCCCGATCAGCACACCGCCCAACAACGGCCCAGATACCGAGGCAAGCCCCGCCGACAGCCCGAACAAAGCAAAGGCCGCGCCACGCTCCGCCGGGGGAAACAACGCCGGCACCAGAGCCAATGTCTGGGGAATCATGATCGCCCCGCCTACCCCCTGAACCACCCGCGCCCCGACAAGCCACGCTATGTCAGGCGCCAGACCACACAGGGCCGACCCGAAGGTGAACAGCATCACCCCGGCGATGAACATCGTGCGCCGGCCCAGCATGTCACCGAACCGCCCGCCGGGAATCAGGCACAGGGCGAACACCAGAATATACACCGCCACCACCCATTCGATCTGGCTGGCGGTGGCGTTGAAATCTGCCTCGATGCTGGGCAAGGCAACGTTGACAATGGTCACGTCCACCAAATTCATGAAGCCCGCCACCAGCAGCACAGCCATGGCCAACCAGCGGTGGCGCGCCCCGGCTGGCGCAGCATCGGACGAAGGGGCGCGCACGGTTTCGGCCATCGGAGAACTTTCACAACGGGAAGCGAGGAAGGACAGATAGCGCGAAGCCTCAGGCACTCAATGCGCCCGAATCCGCCACCGTAACTTATCCGGCCGACTTGCCGGTTTTATCCGACCATGTGCAGGGTCGTCAGACCCACTTGGCCATTGGCGGCAGGCTCATCAATACGGCATTGGCATCGTGCCCGGTTTCAAGGCCGAATTTCGTGCCCCGGTCATAGACCAGGTTGTATTCGGCATAGAGGCCACGATGCACAAGTTGGGTATCCTTGTCGGTCTCGGACCATTCGGTATCGCGGCGGTGATCCACCAAGGGCACATAGGCGGGCAGGAAGGCGCGACCGATGTCGCGGATCAGGGCAAGATCGGCCTGCCAGTCGCCGGTGCAGTGGTCATCCATGAAAATACCACCCACACCCCGGGCACGTTTGCGGTGAGGGATATAGAAATATTCATCCGCCCATGCCTTGAGCCGGGGGTAAAGATCGGCCCCGTGCGGGTCGAGATGGGCCTGCTGGGTGGCGTGGAAATGCGCCGTGTCTTCGGCATATTCAATACAGGGGTTCAGATCGGACCCGCCGCCGAACCACCAGGCCTGCGGCGTCCAGAACATCCGCGTGTTCATATGCACCGCAGGCGCATGGGGGTTTTGCATATGCGCCACAAGGGAAATGCCGCTGGCCCAGAAGCGCGGATCGTCTGCCATTCCCGGAATGCCCTTGCGCGCCGCCATGGCGTTCTGTGCACGGTCCCCCAAAGTGCCGAACACCGTGGACACGTTCACGCCGACCTTCTCAAAAACGCGGCCGCCGCGCAGCACGCTCATCAGTCCGCCCCCCGCTTCGCTGCCATCATCGGACTGGCGCTGCGTTTCGCTGACCTCGAACCGGCCTGCGGGGCGGTCGGCGGTGGGGCCGACGGTCTGACGATCCTCAAGCGCCTCGAACGCCGCAACGATGCTGTCGCGCAATTCGCGGAACCACGCCGCCGCACTGGTTTTTTCGGTGTCCATCGCGCTGTCCATCGGCGCCCCCTGCTGTAACATGTTTCGGGCAGTTGTCATGCAAAGTTGACAGCTTGGCAAGCTGTCGCACGGCCCCTAATGCGCCGCCCGGTCGACCACATCCAACAGAGTGCGCCCGCCGTCGATGGTCAGGATCTGTCCGGTCATGAAACCTGCGCCATCCGAGGCAAGAAATTGAACGGTATCGGCCACTTCGGACGGGCTGGCGATGCGGGACAAAGGTGTGTGACCGATGATGTCGGCGCGCATGTCGGTATCGTCTTTCATGGCGCCTTTCAACGAATTGCTCATCACACTGCCGAAGGCCACGGCGTTTACCCTGATGCGGTACGGCGCAAAGGCCACGGCGAGGGATCGAGTGGCCTGATCGACCGCTGCCGATGCCACGGAATAGGCCAACAGATTTGCCGTCGTGCGCCGCGCGGCGATCGAGCTGAGGTTGATGATCGAGCCCGCCTGCCGATCATCATGGCCATCTTCGACCGACTGCTTGATCATCCGTTTTGCGAACAACTGACTGAGGCGCAGGGTGGTAACAAGATTCTGCTGCAACAACAGCGCAACCGAATCGTCGTCCGGGTCCAACGGATCGGATGTCATGATCTGGCGCGATGCGTTGACCAGAATATCCACCCGGTCGAAAGCATCGATCGTGGCCGACAGCAAATTGGCAATGGTCAGCTTTTCCCGCAGATCGCCACAAAAATAGCGGATTGTTTCGGAGTTCTCTTTCGCCCCGCCACATTCGTCAGCCAAGCGGTTTTCGTCCATGTCGGCAAACATGACATTGGCACCATTATCGACAAAGTGCCGCGCGATGGCCAAGCCGATGCCATTGGCGGCCCCGGTGACGACGGCGGTTTTGCCTGCGATGGAAAATGACATGGGGCAGCTCCGGTGGAGGTTCAGAGTGACTTGCGACGGGGGCGCTCGGCGTGGATCACCTTGAACGCGGCATCGGCGGACAGATCGGTGGTTTTGACAAAACGCTCGGCCAACGCCGCCTCATAGGGCAGATGGCGGTTGGCCACCATCCACATCTGTCCCGCCGGTTTCAACAGGCGCGCAGCCGCGACGATGAACGCCCGCCCCAAGGCCGGGTCGGCGGCGCGGCCAGTGTGGAACGGCGGGTTCATCACCACATGATCGACGCCGCCTTGCAGGGCAAAGGTGGTGGCATCGGCCCAGTGGAACTGCGCCCGCGGATCGGTGACATTCTGGCGGGCACAGTTCAGCGCGTCATGGTCGGCCTCGACCAGATGCAGGGCGGTGATTTCAGGGTTGCGCGACAGTTCGGCGGCGAGATACCCCCAGCCTGCGCCAAGATCGACGACGACCCCCTTGATTGCCCCAAGATGCGCCGCCAAAAGGGCCGATCCACGATCAACCTCGTCGGCCGAAAACACGCCGGGAACGGTGACCATGCCATTGTCCAAACGGATCGGTGCGGCCCGCCAATCGGACAGATCGGCGCCCTGAATGCCAAACAGCTTGCCATGGGCCTTGGCGATCACCGGATCCACCACCGTGCGTTTGCGCAGATCGCGGATGATACTGTCGGCACCGTCGGTCTTTTGCCCGTCGATCCAGACCTGGCCAGCACCGACCAGAGCGGCGGCCTGCGCGATCAGATCGCGGGCCTGCACCTTGGAACGGGGCAGAACCACCAGCGCGGCAGAAAAGTCACCGGTGGGCGCCGTTACGACATCGACGTCACGCGCAAGCAATGCATCAACTTCTGGCCGCATTCCCTGCACCACCTGCACCGCGCCCAGACCAGACAAATCATCAGATCCGCAGGCACCGAACACGCAGGTGCGCCCATCCTCGGGGACCGACAAAATACCCTTATCAAGGGCGAAGGACAATCTTGTAGACAGCATGGGCCGGGCGCGCGCGCCCTATTCCTTTTCCATGGTGCATTGCAGCGGGTGCTGGTGACGGCGGGCAAAATCCATTACCTGCGCCACCTTAGTTTCGGCCACCTCGAATGAAAACACGCCGACCACCGCCAAGCCTTTTTTATGCACTGTCAGCATCAGTTCGAAAGACTGGGCGTGGTTCATGCCAAAAAACCGTTCCAGCACATGGACCACGAATTCCATTGGGGTATAGTCATCGTTCAGCAGCAGCACCTTGTAAAGCGGCGGGCGCTGGGTTTTCTTCCGGGTCTCAAGGATGACGCCGTTGTCGTCGTCAGGGCTTTCCTTGTCCGACATCGTAATGGGGTTCGCGATCACTTCGTAACTCCGGTTCCGTCGGGAAAGCGTTGCTGTATGACGCCTCTATATAATGCCTGCGTCCCCTGTGAAAAGGGGGTGCAGCGTATAACGCTACCGAAACGAACCAAAGGCCCCCAGATGCCTGACCACCATTGCCTTTGATGCCGACGACACCCTGTGGCACAACGAAACCTTTTTTCGACTGGCCCAGGACAGGTTTGCCGCGCTGCTGGCCGATTTCGCAGGGTAGGATCATCTGCAAGATCGGGTGTCGGCCGCCGAGCGGCGCAATCTCGGCAACTATGGCTGTCCAATCAAGTGGTTCGTCCTTTCAATGATCGAAACAGCCATTGCAGGAACCGCCGAATTCGCCTCAGCCAGAACTCCGAGTATATAAGCCTGTACTTTGACATAAAACCAACAATGGTTTACGATTTCAGTCCCGAAGGGGGGGGCGCCCCCCCCCGCGTTGAAATTTCAAACGGTACGCTCGACCATCAACTTTTTGATTTCACCGATCGCCTTGGCCGGGTTCAACCCCTTCGGGCAGGCCTTGGCACAGTTCATGATGGTGTGGCAGCGATACAACTTGAACGGATCTTCCAGATCATCCAACCGTTCGCCCGTCGCCTCGTCACGGCTGTCGATGATCCAGCGATAGGCATGCAACAACGCGGCTGGCCCCAGATACCGGTCGCCGTTCCACCAATACGAGGGGCAGGACGTCGAACAGCAGGCGCACATTACACATTCATACAACCCATCCAACTTCTTGCGATCATCAATGCTTTGCCGCCACTCCTTGGCAGGGCGCGTCGTGGTGGTTTCCAGCCAGGGCATGACGCTTTCATGCTGGGCATAGAAATGGGTCAGGTCGGGGATGAGATCCTTGACCACCGGCATGTGTGGCAGAGGATAAATCTTAACATCACCCTTGATCTCGTCCATGCCATAGATGCAGGCCAAGGTGTTGATCCCGTCGATGTTCATCGCACAACTGCCGCAAATCCCCTCGCGACAGGACCGACGGAAGGTCAGCGTCGGGTCGATCTCATTCTTGATCTTGATCAGCGCGTCCAGAACCATCGGCCCACAGGCGTCCATATCCACGAAATATGTATCAACCCGAGGGTTCTCACCATCGTCCGGGTTCCAGCGGTAGATGCTGAACTTGCGGGTGTTTTTGGCACCTTCCGGACGCGGCCAGGTTTTGCCGGTGCGGATGCGGCTGTTTTTCGGCAGGGTCAATTGAACCATGACTGGGCTCCTATCGCAAAAGATTTGGCAGACCATCGGTCGCCAGACATCGGATTGTCCCGGGACGGGACAGGATTGTGGTTACGATCTGTACGGTGCTGGCAGTGGCCCCCGTGACAGAATCAGAGGCCAGCGCCAAGAGTTCGCTGGATTGGGCGTTGTCGATCACGCAGTCGGCGGCCGCTTCGACGGGCACGCCTGGAAGGCGTTGGGCCAGAACCGGGCGGATCGCGGATTTTGCAGCGGTGCGGGTCAGGTCATCACGCGTGGCCGGCGTGCAAGCCAACAGTGCGAACAACAACGATCCCATAACGGCGATCTGCGTTGTCGGTGCCCCTCGGTGCGGTTTTCGTATGATCACAGCAAGACCAGCGGCCTTATCGGCCCCTGCCCTGTCTTTTGCCGTACGCATGAGTCATACACCTCATAGGGGTCGCGTCCGGCCAGATAATCGCTGGTCACGCCCAGTTCGATCTGGCTGCGTGCGCCACCCGTTCCAACCCCGACGGCCACCTGACCGAACGGCCCATCGGCCTGACGCGCCCTTTCTTCACACTGACGCGCGGCCAGTTGTGGCGACACCGGGCCACAGGCCGTCACAAATGCGCAAAGGGTCAGAACCTGTTTCACAGACACCCCTGCGCCCGGCGGACGTCGTCCTTGATCAAATACCCCGAACCGCCGGAAAACACCGCATCCGAGGGTCGATACGGATAGGGGCACAACAGGCGCCGAGCCTGACCTCGTTCCGCCACAACGGACGAACGCAGGGCGAGGCCGCTGATAGCCTCGCACCGTCCCTGGCCCCGCACGTCAAAACGGATTGCCGACCCTGCCGGACAGGCCGACACAGCCCGCCCCCCGGCCGCAACTGGCATCGCACCGGCCAAAACCAGAACCAGAGCCAGCAGTAAATTCATCAATACACCCGCTTTTTCGGCGCGATCTTCTTCAGGTCGATCCCGCCATCGTTATGGCTGGTCAACGGTTGCAGATGCACCCCGCGATACCCGAGGCTGGCCTCGGTCCCCTTGAACCAGACAAGAGAGTGCTTGCGCCAGTTCACGTCATCCCGATCAGGATAATCCTCATGGGCATGGGCACCCCGGCTTTCCTTGCGGGCGGCAGCGGCGGTGATCGTCGCCACGGCGTTGGGCATGAGGTTTTCCAACTCCAGCGTTTCCATCAAATCGCTGTTCCAGATCATCGACGTGTCGGTGACCTTGAGGTCGCGCATCTTGCCGGCGATGCCTTCCATCTTTGCCTTGCCTTCGGCCAGCGTCTTGTCCGTGCGGAACACGGCGGCGTCCTGTTGCATGGTCTTTTGCATTTCCAAGCGCAGTTCGGCCGTGGGGACATGCCCCTTGGCATAACGCAGACCATCGAACCGGCTGAGCGCACCGTCGATCGAGCGTTTGTTCGGCGCCGGCACTGCGGAGGACGGGTCCAATATCTGCCCTGCCCGGATCGCCGACGCCCGGCCAAACACCACGAGATCGATCAAACTGTTCGATCCAAGCCGGTTTGCACCATGGACCGAGGCACAGGCCGCTTCGCCCACAGCCATCAGACCGGGCGACACGTTGTCGGGGTTGTCGGCGGTTGGGGCCAAAACCTCGCCCCAATAGTTGGTCGGGATGCCCCCCATGTTGTAGTGGACCGTGGGAAGAACCGGGATCGGCTCTTTGGTCACGTCGACACCGGCAAAGATGCGGGCCGACTCGGAAATCCCCGGCAACCGTTCCATCAGCGCCTCTTTCGGCAGATGGTTCAGGTTCAAATAGATGTGATCGCTGTCCTTGCCCACGCCGCGGCCTTCACGGATTTCAATGGTCATACAGCGCGAAACCACATCGCGGCTGGCCAGATCCTTGTATGTGGGGGCATAGCGTTCCATGAACCGCTCGCCTTCCGAATTGGTCAGATAGCCGCCTTCGCCCCGCGCCCCTTCGGTGATCAGACAGCCCGCGCCGTAGATCCCTGTTGGGTGAAATTGCACGAATTCCATGTCCTGAAGTGGCAGCCCGGCGCGCGCAGTCATACCGTTGCCGTCGCCGGTGCAGGTGTGCGCCGATGTCGCGCTGAAAAAGGCCCGGCCATAACCGCCCGTGGCCAAAACCACCATCTTGGCCGAAAACAGATGCAGCGTGCCATCGTCAAGCTTCCAGCACATCACGCCCTGACACACGCCATCGTCCGACATGATCAAGTCGATTGCGAAATATTCAATATAGAATTTCGCCTTCTGCTTCAGGCTTTGGCCATACAATGTGTGCAACATGGCGTGGCCGGTCCGGTCTGCGGCGGCGCAGGTGCGCTGCACCGGCGGGCCTTCTCCGAATTCGGTGGTGTGGCCCCCGAACGGGCGTTGATAAATCTTGCCATCCTCGGTGCGGGAAAACGGCACGCCGTAATGTTCCAACTCGTACACCGCCTTGGGCGCTTCGCGGGCCAGATACTCCATCGCGTCGGTATCGCCCAGCCAGTCAGACCCCTTTACGGTGTCGTACATATGCCACTGCCAGTTGTCCGGCCCCATGTTCGACAGCGAGGCGGCGATGCCGCCCTGCGCTGCTACAGTATGGCTGCGCGTTGGGAAAACCTTGGTGACACAGGCTGTACGCAGCCCTTGCTCGGCCATGCCCAGCGTAGCGCGCAATCCGGCGCCGCCCGCGCCCACAACCACGACATCATATTCGTGGGTCTCGTAATCATAAGCCGCCATAAATCAGCCCCCAGTTTTCACAGCGCGAGACGAACGATGGCGTACAGCCCCGTCGCCGCAGCCGCATAAGACAAACAGGTCACCCCGACGATCAGCGCCTTGCGCGTAAACCCGTCAGAGTAATCCTCGATCAGCACCTGCGCGCCATTCTTGAAATGCAGGAATCCGACAACAAAGGTCAGCGCCGCAACTATAGCCGGAAAAGGCCGCCCGAAATAGGCGACGACATCGGCATGGGGCTGCCCCAGCATGGGGCCGAATGTGAACACGAACAGCGGCACCAGTACCAGCAGCCCAACCGACGAAACGGTCATGCCCCAGTGATGTTGCGTGCCCTGCTTGGCAGAACCCAGACCAACGGCCAGTTTGCGGTCTGTCAGATATGACATGTCAGCCTCCTTACACCACAAGAACGGTCAGAATGGTCAGCACGACGGAACCGCCAATGCAGCCCCATCCCAGCTTTTCAGCCGTCTCGATATCCATGCCCCGCCCGGTGTCCCAGTACAGATGCCGCAACCCGGCCAGCGAATGATACCACAACGCCCAGACTGACAGGAGCATGACCAGATCGCCGAACCAACTTGTCAGCACTCCGTCGACGAAGGCGAAATAGTCCGGCGACGTGGCCGCCGCCAGAAACCACCAAACGGCCAACAACGCGCCGACCAACAGCGCGTTTCCGGTGATCCGTGTCAGGATCGAGGTGATCGAGGTCAACTGAGGGCGATAAATGCTCAGATGCGGCGACAGGGGCCGATTGCCCCGATTGACGTCAGCCATTGGATGTTCCTTGTCCTGCGCATCCACTCTTCGGATGCTGATCGTTCGGATTTCCAAACTGTACGCCTGAATGCTCAGGCAAGTCACGCCCCTTCACTCAAATTTTCGGCGCAATTGGTCGCAGTTGCGTCACTTTTTCGGGAAAGTGTGATCACAGCGCGAAATTTTGTGATCACATGGCGCCAACGTCAACTTCTTTTTGCTGAAAATACGTCCGCCGGAGGCGTCAACATTCGGCCCAGGTACATCGCTCAAACGGGAATCAGCGCCCAGTAATCCAGATCCAGCAAGACATGCGGCCGATAGCGCCCGGCGCTGTCCTTTAGCCCCTCACCCGCCCCCTTAACCGCCACAGTGCGCAGCCGGATCGCCCCGACTCCGGGCGCGGCGGTCACCGCGGTGTCCAACACCTGCGACCAGGCGCGCACCGTGTCGCCCGCGACACAGGGGTTGGCATGGGCGCCGCCGTTCAGCGCAACGATCATCTGCGCATTGGCCAGACCGTTGAAGCTGAGCGCGCGGGCCAGCGAAATCACATGGCCGCCATAGATCAGCCGCCCGCCGTCCCGCGCGGTGACATCGAAATGCACCTTGGCGGTGTTCTGCCACAACCGTGTGGCCAGCATATGCTCGGCCTCTTCAACGGTCACGCCATCGACATGGTCGATCACCTCGCCCACCGCATAATCGCCCAGGCGATACGGTTCGCCGGCCAATGCAAAATCATAGGTGGTGAAATCAAGGCCATTGGGCACGGCCAGATCGTCTGCCGCGACGGCGCCCGCCAGATCCGGCACCACGGTTTCGGGCGCGGCACCTTCGGCGCGGCGCCGCACCATGACCCAGCGCACATAAGACAGCACAGCCGTGCCATGCTGGTTCAGCCCCGTGGTGCGCACCCAGACGACACCGGTCTTGCCGTTTGAATTCTGCTTCAACCCGATCACCTGCGACGTGGCGCGCAGGGTGTCGCCGGGCCAAACCGGGGCAAGCCAACGCCCTTCGGCATAGCCCAGATTGGCCACCGCATTCAGCGATATGTCGGGAACCGTCTTGCCGAACACGACGTGAAACGCGATCAGATCGTCCAGCGGCGCGGCAGACAGCCCACAGGCCCGCGCGAATTCATCCGATGAATACAGCGCACCGCGCGCCGGATACAGCGCATGGTACAGCGCCCGTTCGCCCGCGCCAACGGTGCGCGGCACGGCGTGCCCGATCACCTGTCCGACGCGGTAATCCTCAAAAAACCGGCCCGGATTTGTCTTGGTCATTGCGCGCCCAGTTTCATGTCGGGGTGATAGGGTTGGTCGATCACCTTGGTCACTGCCTGGGCACAGCGCATTACGCCATTCGCCTGATCGAACGCATAGGCAGGCGATCCGTGCAGCATCCACCCCTTGCTCAATGCTTCTGACACCTTGTGGCAGAACGCGCTGGTGTCGTCGCCGGTCAGCAGGCGGTAAAGAACTTGTTCAGCCAAAGGGGTTCACTCCCAGCCAGATGTGAATACCCGATACAACACCATAGACGACGACCGTTGCAACCACCGCCGTTACCTCTTTCTTCACCGGTACGGCTGCGGGCCGGGTCCAGTTTGGCTGGGCACGGTTCAGCACGATCACCTCGGCCACGGCCCAGGCCAACAGACCACCAAACAACACGAAGCTGGCCAGATCACCATTCACCAGAAGGTGCGCAATCGCCCAGATCGTGACCGCCGTCAGTTGCGGGTGGCGGATGATGCGGGTGATCCGGGTCTTCGCGCCACTTGCCGCATACAGATAAAAGGCAAACACCATCAAAAGGTTGTTGATGCCGGTCATGGCCGCCGTGCGGCCCCAATACACCGGCCCGTCATACCCGCGATACCCGATCACCATCAGCACGATCGCAAGCACCGCGCCGACGGCAACGATGATCTTGCCGGTGTTGCCCAGGCTGACCCGGCTGTCAGGCGCCGCGCGTTTCCAGAAATGCACAGCGGCCCACAGGGCGAGGCCAAGGATTATAAGGATCATGCGCTCTCCAATGCTGCGATGGCTTCTGCCTTGGCCAGCGTGGCCCGCGCCGTGACGATATGCAAGTTCTCGACGATGCGACCATCCAGCACGGCCACCCCCTGTCCGGTGGCCAGCGCCGCCTTGTGGGCGGCGATCTGTCGCTGGGCCAGGTCGATCGCCTCGGGCGAGGGGGCGAACACGGTGTTGGCAATGGTCACCTGACCGGGGTGGATCAGCGTCTTGCCATCCATGCCCAGCGCGCGGCCCTGTTCACATTCGGCGCGCAATCCGTCGTCATCCTTGAACGCGTTATACACCCCGTCGATACAGGCGATGCCTGCCGCGCGGGCCGCCAGCAGACAGGTTTGCAGCGACAGCATCATCGCCATCCGGTCGCCGCCCGTTGCGCAGCCGATTTCCTTGGCCAGGTCGTTGGTGCCCAGTATGAACCCCGCCATGCGCGGCGCCCGGGCAATGGCGGCGGCGTTCTGGATGCCCGAGCAGGTTTCCATCATCGCCCATATCCGGGTGTTGGCGGTTTCGGGCCGAAGCGCCAGACGCTGTGCAAGGTCTTTGATGTCCGCTGCGCGGTTCACCTTTGGCAACAGCACCGCCTCAGGAGATGCGGTGGCGATGGCCGCCAGATCGTCCGCGCCCCATTCACTGTCAAAACCGTTGATCCGCACCATGGTTACGCGGGCCCCGTATCCATGACCAAGCGCCTTTGCAAGTGTGGCGCGCGCGGCAACCTTGGCATCGGGGGCCACCGCGTCTTCCAGATCGAAAATGATTGCATCCACAGGCAGGCCGCGCGCCTTGTCCAGGGCCCGGTTGTTGGACCCGGGTATGTAAAGGACAGACCGCAGCGGGCGCATGTTGTCAGGCATTGTTCACTCCTTGCAACTTTGTTGCGCAGCTTGGACCAAAAGCGCAGCATTTCGCAACCCGGAATTGCCGCAACGCAGCGCCGTCTTGGGGCGAACGGTCCGTTAACCCGTTTTTGGCAGGGTAAGGCCAGTCTTGGCGCCATGTTCCATGATCGGGCCGGAATAGCCGCCGCAAAACCGCACGATCATGGCAACGACACATCAAGGAGAACCAGATGAACCGTCAACTGATCGCTTCTGTCTTTGCTCTTGGCGCTTTTCTTTTGGCCACCGACCACGCCAGTGCGCAACAAAACCGCAACTGCGCGCCCCGCGCCGTGGTGATCGAAAGGCTGGCGGCACAGTTCGGGGAAACCCGACAGTCCGTCGGCCTGGGCGGCAACAACCAGGTGGTTGAGATGTTCGCCTCGACCGATTCGGGCAGTTGGACGATCATCGTGTCGTCACCTGCCGGTCTGTCCTGTGTCGTTGCTGCGGGCCTCGGGTTTGAAAACCTGGCCGAACACCTGCCCCCCATCGGCAAACCCGCATGAGGGGCGGTGGCGAACCGGCGCGCCCTGTCAGCTCAGCGCATCCCAGATCAGCTTGCTGCCGGTAACTGTCAGCAACACATAGGTGATTCCGAAAAACAGCCGCTCGGACATCACCCGGTGCAGCCAGACGCCAAGATAAACCCCGCCGAAGGCAACCGGCACCAGAAACAACCCGGCCCACAGCGTTTCACGGGTAAAAATTCCAAGGCCGGCGTAAAATACCGCCTTATACAGGTTGATCGCTGTGAACACGATCACAGTGGTCGCCTGATAGGTCGTCTTGTCCAGCCCGCGCGACAGTAGGTAAACCGCCGCTGGCGGGCCGCCCGCATGGCTGATGAAACTGGTGAACCCGGCGGCACCACCCCAGAAATACCCCGCCCCCGGAAAGCCCCGCCGCCCCTCCAGCCGCAGCAAACCCCGCGCGCGGGCCAGTTGATACAGCACGAACCCCACCGCAACCGATCCAATCAGAAACCGCAGAACATCGGCGTTGGCCACGGTATAAAGAGCCGCGCCAAGGCAAACGCCCGGCACAGCGCCCAGCATCATCTGCCGCGCAAGGCCCCAGTTCCAGCGTTTCCAGAACGGCCGCAGGGCCGTCACATCCATCACCATAAGAAGCGGCAGCATCAGCCCGATCGCCGCCGCAGGTTCCAGAATCAGCGCCAGGAATGGCGACGCCGCAGACGCCGCGCCCGAGCCGAATCCGCCCTTCGAAACCCCGGCGAACAGAACCGCCGGGATCGCAAAAGCAAAAAATGTAAGGTCCAGAACCATCGCGCAAATCCCCGATCCAATGCAGCCTTAGCGCCAACGCCGGGCCTGTGCCAGTCACCACCACAGCGCACCACCCTTGCGCGGGGGGCGCCAAATCGCTACCCAACGCGGCATCCGACCACCACACAAGGGATCAACAAGATGGCCAGACCCAAGATTGCCCTCATCGGCGCCGGGCAGATCGGCGGAACGCTCGCCCATCTCGCCGCGCTCAAGGAACTGGGCGATGTCGTCCTGTTCGATATTGCCGAGGGCACGCCCCAAGGCAAGGCGCTGGACATTGCATCGTCCGGCCCGTCCGAAAAGTTCGATGCCGCGGTCACCGGCGCAAACGATTATTCGGCCATCGCCGGGGCGGATGTGTGCATCGTCACCGCCGGTGTCCCGCGCAAGCCGGGAATGAGCCGCGATGACCTGCTGGGCATCAACCTGAAGGTCATGAAATCCGTTGGCGAAGGCATTGCCGCGAATGCGCCCGGTGCCTTTGTGATCTGTATCACCAACCCGCTGGACGCCATGGTCTGGGCGCTGCGCGAATTTTCCGGGATGCCGCACCACATGGTCTGCGGTATGGCCGGCGTGCTCGACTCGGCTCGCTTCCGGCATTTCCTGTCGCTGGAATTCAATGTCTCGATGAAAGACGTTACCGCGTTCGTACTGGGCGGCCATGGCGACACGATGGTGCCGCTGGTGCGCTATTCCACCGTCGGCGGCATTCCCCTGCCTGATCTGGTGAACATGGGCTGGACCACGCAGGACAAGCTGGATGCGATCGTGCAGCGCACCCGTGATGGCGGCGCCGAAATCGTCGGCCTGCTGAAGACCGGCAGCGCCTTTTATGCCCCCGCCACGTCAGCCATCGAAATGGCCGAAGCCTTTCTGAAGGATCAGAAGCGCGTTCTGCCTTGCGCCGCATGGGTCGACGGCGCGCTCGGGCTGAAGGGCATGTATGTCGGTGTTCCAACGGTGATCGGCGCCGGTGGCATCGAGCGGGTGATTGACATCAAGATGACGCGCGACGAACAGGCGATGTTCGACAAATCGGTTGACGCGGTAAAGGGCCTTGTCACAGCCTGCAAGGCGATCGACGCATCGCTCGGCTGAACGGTCGGGGCAAGACTTTACCGACGAGGGGCGCCCACGGGCGCCCTTTTGGCTTTTATCCTGTCGGCCTGGCACGGTTGCCCTGTCAGCAGGCCACAGCGCTGACCGACTCGGATCGCGGCTGTGTAGAGCATTTTTGTGATCACACAATTTCCGGCTGTGATCACAAATGTTCGAATTTCCGGCAAAACCCACGTTTTCCTAGAAATAAGGCTTAAACCCTTTCGCAACACATGGCATGCACAACCCAACCACAGACAATGACAGGGGACAGCACGCCATGAACATCCACGAATACCAGGCCAAGGCCCTGCTGCGCAGCTACGGCGCGCCGGTGTCGGATGGCAGACCTGTCATGCGGGCAGAAGATGCAAAGACAGCCGCGGGCGAGTTGGACGGCCCATTATGGGTGGTCAAGGCACAGATCCACGCCGGCGGGCGCGGCAAAGGCAAGTTCAAAGAGGCTGACGCCGGCGAAAAAGGCGGCGTACGCTTGACGAAATCCGTCGCCGAAGCCGCCGAAGAAGCCAAAAAGATGCTGGGCCGCACCCTTGTGACGCATCAGACCGGCCCGGCGGGCAAACAGGTGAACCGCATCTATATCGAAGATGGGTCGGGCATCGAAACCGAGCTGTACCTCGCCCTGCTGGTCGATCGTCAGACCAGCCGCATTTCCTTTGTCTGTTCCACCGAGGGTGGCATGGACATCGAAGAGGTGGCGCACAACACCCCCGAGAAAATCCTGTCCTTCGCCGTCGATCCCGCCACCGGGTATCAGCCGTTCCACGGGCGGCGCATTGCGTTTTCCCTTGGCCTGACCGGCGGGCAGATCAAACAATGCGTGACGTTGATGGGGCAGCTGTACAAAGCCTTTGTCGAAAAAGACATGGAAATGCTTGAGATCAATCCGCTGATCGTCACCGACAAGGGCGATCTGAAGGTGCTGGATGCCAAGGTCAGCTTTGACGGCAACGCCATGTACCGCCACCCCGACATCGCATCGCTGCGCGACGAGACCGAAGAAGACCCGAAAGAACTGGCCGCGTCGAAATTCGATCTGAATTATATCGCGCTGGACGGCGAAATCGGCTGTATGGTCAACGGCGCGGGTCTGGCCATGGCGACCATGGACATCATCAAGCTGTATGGCGCGGAGCCCGCCAACTTTCTTGACGTGGGCGGCGGCGCGACCAAGGAAAAGGTCACCGAGGCGTTCAAGATCATCACCTCTGACCCGCAGGTCAAAGGCATCTTGGTGAACATTTTCGGCGGCATCATGCGTTGTGATGTGATCGCCGAAGGCGTGATCGCCGCCGTGAAAGAGGTGGGCCTCAAGGTGCCGCTGGTGGTGCGCCTTGAGGGCACCAACGTCGAGCTGGGCAAGGACATCATCCGCAATTCCGGCCTTGACGTGATCGCCGCCGACGACCTGCGCGATGGCGCGGAAAAAATCGTGAAGGCGGTCAAGGGGTAAACGCAGGGCGGGGTGCGCCCCGCCGCGCTGTCTGATCGGTGGGGTGGGCCCCACACCACAACAAGCTTTCCAAGGAGGCCCCATGGCCATTCTCGTAGACGAAAACACCAAAGTCATCTGTCAGGGTTTCACCGGCAGCCAGGGCACGTTCCACAGTGAACAGGCCATCGCCTATGGCACCAAGATGGTGGGCGGCGTCACCCCCGGCAAAGGCGGGATGACGCACCTTGACCTGCCGGTCTTCAACTCGTGCCACGAAGCGGTGGCGAAAACCGGGGCCAATGCCACGGTCATCTATGTGCCGCCCCCCTTTGCCGCCGATTCGATCCTTGAGGCACTGGATGCCGAGATCGAATTGATCATCTGCATCACCGAGGGCATTCCGGTGCTGGACATGATGAAGGTGAAACGCGCGCTGGATGGGTCGAAATCGCGGCTGATCGGGCCGAACTGCCCCGGCGTCATCACACCGGGTGCCTGCAAGATCGGCATCATGCCCGGCCACATCCACACGCGCGGCAGTGTCGGCGTCGTGTCCCGCAGCGGCACCCTGACCTATGAGGCGGTGAAGCAGACTTCTGACAGCGGCCTTGGCCAGTCCACTGCGGTGGGCATCGGTGGTGATCCGATCAAGGGCAGTGAACACATCGACATCCTTGAAATGTTCCTGGCCGACCCGGAAACCGAAAGCATCATCATGATCGGTGAAATCGGCGGCAATGCCGAAGAAGACGCCGCGCAATTCCTCGCCGACGAACGCCGCGCAGGGCGCTGGAAACCCACCGCAGGCTTCATCGCCGGGCGCACCGCACCCGCAGGCCGTCGCATGGGCCATGCCGGGGCGATCGTGGCTGGTGGCAAAGGCGGCGCCGAGGACAAGATCGAGGCGATGAAAGCCGCCGGGATCGTCGTCGCCGACAGCCCAGCCGGCCTGGGCGAAGCGGTGCTGAAGGCGATCAAGGGCTGATTTTTCGACGCCGGCGGGAGGGTTGATACCTTCCCGCATCCCCCCACGTGCGTATCGCCAAAAGGATACACATCACGCCAATGACCTTCGCCAACGCCATCCGCACATGCCTGCGAAAATACGTCACCTTTTCGGGCCGGGCCAGCCGATCTGAATATTGGTGGTTCGTATTGTTCATCGTGCTTGGGTCGATCGTTCTGGCGCTTGTCGATGGTGCGTTGTTCGGTACGACCATCGTCGACACCGCGCCCGGTGCGGTTTCGGTGCAAACCGACGGCCCGCTTGCGACGCTGTTCAGCCTTGCCACCCTTGTGCCTGCTCTTTCCGCGGGTTGGCGGCGGATGCACGATACCGGGCGTTCCGGCTTGTATCTGTTGTATCCGCTGATCGTGATGGTCGGGCTTGCCGGTGTACTGTCGTTCTTTGGCGGCATCGGCGCGTTGGACGATGGCACAGACGTGGGGCTGGCTGCGTTCATTCTTGTTCCAGCGATGATCATTCTGGCGGTTTCGCCGCTTCTCGTGCTGTGGTGGCTGGCCCGACCCAGCCAGCGCGGCGCCAATTCCTTCGGCCCCAACCCCCATGAGGTGCACCAATGACCGACCAATCCGCAAATGACGTGTTCCACGCCTCAAGCTTCATGCAGGGGCACAATGCTGAATACCTGGAACAACTGTACGCCCGCTATGCCACCGACCCTTCGGCGGTGGACGAGTCATGGCGCGCCTTCTTCAAATCTCTGGGCGATACCCCCGCAGATGCCCGGGCCGAGGCGGCGGGCCCGTCATGGGCGCGCCCCGACTGGCCGCCCCAGCCCACCGATGATCTGACCGCCGCGCTGGACGGTCAGTGGCCGGTGCCCGCAGCCGAGCCCAAGGCCGCCGCCGCCAAGATTGCCGCCAAGGCCGAATCGCAAGGCGTCACCCTGTCGGACGAACAGATCAAGCGCGCCGTGCTGGACAGCATCCGCGCCCTGATGATCATCCGCGCCTATCGCATCCGCGGTCATCTGGCCGCCGATCTCGATCCGCTGGGTCTGAAGGAACAGGCCGCCCACCCCGAACTTGACCCGGCGTCCTATGGATTTTCCGCCAAGGACATGGATCGCCCGATCTTCATCGACAATGTGCTGGGCCTGGAAATCGCCACCATGGGGCAGATCCTCGATCTGGTTCGGCGCACCTATTGCGGCACCTTCGCGTTGCAGTACATGCATATTTCCGACCCGGAACAGGCCGCGTGGCTGAAAGAGCGGATCGAAGGATATGGCAAGGAAATCGCCTTTACCCAGAATGGCCGCAAGGCGATCCTGAACAAGCTGGTCGAGGCCGAAGGGTTCGAGAAATTCCTGCATGTCAAATACATGGGCACGAAGCGGTTTGGCCTCGACGGGGGTGAATCCCTGATCCCGGCAATGGAACAGATCATCAAGCGCGGCGGGGCTCTCGGGGTTAGAGACATCATCATCGGGATGCCCCACCGCGGGCGCCTGTCGGTTCTGGCCAATGTGATGGGCAAACCCTATCGCGCGATCTTCAACGAATTTCAGGGTGGCAGCTTCAAACCCGAAGACGTGGATGGCTCGGGCGATGTAAAATATCACCTCGGCGCTTCATCGGATCGTGCGTTCGATGGCAATTCGGTGCACCTGTCGCTGACTGCGAACCCCTCGCACCTCGAGGCGGTGAACCCCGTCGTTCTGGGCAAGGCCCGCGCCAAGCAGGACCAGTTGAACGACACCGACCGCACCCAGGTGTTGCCGCTGCTGCTGCATGGTGACGCGGCATTCGCCGGTCAGGGCGTCGTGGCCGAGTGTTTCGCCCTGTCGGGTCTGCGCGGGCACCGCACCGGCGGCACGATCCACATCGTGGTGAACAACCAGATCGGATTCACCACCGCACCGCACTTCAGCCGTTCGTCGCCCTATCCCACCGACAACGCGCTGGTGGTCGAGGCGCCGATCTTTCACGTCAACGGCGACGACCCCGAGGCGGTGGTCCATGCCGCCAAGGTGGCCATCGAATTCCGTCAAAGGTTCCACAAGGACGTGGTGATCGACATTTTCTGCTATCGCCGGTTCGGCCACAACGAGGGGGATGAACCGATGTTCACCAACCCCCAGATGTACAACCGCATCAAGAAACAGAAGACGACACTGACCCTGTACACCGACCGGCTGATCAAGGACGGTCTGATCCCAGAGGGCGAGATTGAGGATGCCAAGGCGGCTTTTCAGGCGCACCTGAACCAAGAATTCGAGGCCGGCAAAGAATTTCGCCCCAACAAGGCCGACTGGCTGGACGGGCGCTGGTCACATCTGGACAAACAGGGCACGAAATACCAGCGCGGCAAGACGGCGATCAAGAAGGCGATGTTTGACGACATCGGCGCCGCCCTCACCTCGGTGCCCGAAGGGTTTGCCATCCACAAGACCGTCGAGCGCCTGTTCGACGCAAAACGTCAGATGTTTGAAACCGGCGCCGGTTTCGACTGGGCCACGGCCGAGGCTCTGGCCTTTGGTTCGCTGCTGCTTGAAGGGTATCCTGTGCGCCTGTCTGGTCAGGATTCGACCCGCGGCACGTTTTCCCAGCGTCATTCCGGCATCATCCACCAGCAGACCGAAGAACGGTATTACCCTCTGAACCAAATCCAAGCCGGACAGGCCAAATACGAGGCGATCGATTCGATGCTGTCGGAATATGCGGTTCTGGGCTTTGAATACGGCTATTCCCTTGCCGAACCCAACGCCCTGACCGTCTGGGAAGCGCAGTTTGGCGATTTTGCCAACGGTGCGCAGATCATGTTCGACCAGTTCATTTCGTCGGGCGAAGCCAAATGGTTGCGCATGTCGGGTTTGGTTTGCCTGCTGCCTCATGGATATGAGGGGCAAGGGCCCGAACACTCCTCCGCGCGGCTGGAGCGGTTTTTGACGATGTGTGGCCAAGACAACTGGATCGTTGCCAACTGCACCACGCCGGCGAACTATTTCCACATCCTGCGCCGCCAGTTGCATCGCAGCTATCGCAAACCGCTGATCCTGATGACGCCGAAGTCCCTGCTGCGCCACAAGATGGCCGTCAGCAATGCGGACGAATTCCAGACCGGCAGCAGCTTTCACCGGGTGCTGTGGGATGATGCGCAGCACGGCCATTCAACCCTGGCCCTGAAACCCGATGACCAGATCAAGCGCGTCGTCATGTGTTCCGGCAAAGTGTATTATGATTTGCTGGAAAAACGCGACGCCGAGGGGTTGGATGATACATATCTGCTGCGCATCGAACAATTCTATCCTTTCCCGGCGCTCAGCCTTGTAAAGGAACTGGAACGCTTCAAGGGCGCAGGCATGGTCTGGTGCCAGGAAGAACCCAAGAACCAGGGCGCGTGGAATTTCATCGAACCCAACATCGAATGGGTGCTCACCCGCATCAAGGCCGGGATGACGCGGCCAGAATATGCCGGGCGCGCCGCCTCGGCTTCGCCGGCCACCGGCCTTGCCTCGCAACACAAAGCTCAACAGGCCGCGCTGGTGAACGCCGCGTTGGGTCTGGAAGGATAAGTCATGTCTATCGAAGTCCGTGTGCCCACCCTGGGCGAATCCGTCACCGAAGCCACGATCGCCACCTGGTTCAAGAAGCCCGGCGATCGTGTCGAGGTGGATGAAATGCTGTGCGAACTGGAAACCGACAAGGTGACAGTCGAGGTGCCTTCGCCGGTGGCCGGTGTGTTGGCCGAACTGGTGGCCGCCGAGGGCGACACGGTGGGCGTCGATGCCCTGTTGGCCACCATCGCAGAGGAAGGCAACGCCGGGCCCGAGGACGTGAAACCCAAGGCCGAGCCCAAATCCGAACCCGCAACAAAACCCGCCGAGGCTGCACAGATGATCGACATCATGGTTCCCACGCTTGGTGAATCCGTCACCGAAGCAACGGTTTCGACCTGGTTCAAAAAACCCGGCGATGCCGTGCAGGCCGACGAAATGCTGTGCGAACTGGAAACCGATAAAGTGTCGGTCGAGGTGCCCGCCCCTGCCGCCGGCATTCTGGGCGAAATCCTTGCCAAGGAAGGCGAAACCGTTCAGGCCAACGGCAAGCTGGCCACGATGACCGCCGGTGGCGATGCAGGCGCACAGCCCGCCCAGCAAACCGTGCCGGACACCGCCGCCACCTCGGGCGGTCAGGCCCCTGCTGACACCAGCGACGTTGAAGATGCACCTTCGGCGAAGAAACTGATGGCTGAAAAGGGCGTTTCGCGCGATGCCGTCGCCGGCTCGGGCCGCGATGGGCGGATCATGAAGGAAGACGTGCTCAAGTCGCTGACCGCCCCCGCGCCCTCGGCCACGGTGGCCCCCGCCGCAGCCCCCCGCGCGCCCGTGGCGGCCTCGGACGAAGCGCGCGAAGAACGGGTCAAGATGACCCGTCTGCGTCAGACCATCGCCCGCCGCCTGAAGGACAGCCAGAACACCGCCGCCATGCTGACCACCTATAACGAGGTGGACATGACTGCGGTGATGGACCTGCGCAACGAATACAAAGACCTGTTCGCCAAGAAACACGGGGTGAAGCTGGGCTTCATGTCGTTCTTCACCAAGGCCTGCGTCCATGCCATGCGCGAAGTGCCCGAGGTGAACGCCGAAATTGACGGCACCGATGTGGTGTACAAGAAATTCGTCCACATGGGCATTGCCGCCGGCACCCCCAGCGGTCTTGTCGTGCCGGTGATCCGTGACGCCGACGCCATGTCCTTTTCCGGCATCGAAAAGGCAATCGCCGAAATGGGCGCCAAGGCGCGCGACGGCAAACTGTCGATGGCCGAAATGCAGGGCGGCACCTTCACCATCTCGAACGGCGGCGTCTATGGCTCGCTCATGTCCTCGCCAATCCTGAACCCGCCGCAATCGGGCATTCTGGGGATGCACAAGATTCAGGACCGCCCGATGGCGATCAACGGCCAGGTGGTGATCCGGCCGATGATGTATCTGGCGCTGTCCTATGACCACCGGATCGTTGACGGCAAGGGGGCGGTGACGTTCCTTGTCCGGGTGAAAGAGGCGCTGGAAGATCCGCGTCGGCTGTTGATGGATTTGTGAGGGTCAGACATGACAAGCCATGAACTTGGAAGGATTTTCGGCGAGCGGTATAATTCCGCAGCCGACAAGATGAAGGTCACGTCCATCCATCTCTTCGGCATTGAGTTTGCAAACCAACTCAAAGGTCAACCGATGAAAGAAATTTGTGCGCTTGCCGGTGTGCCAGTGTCCTGTACCACAGAAATTTTTAAGGGAATGCGGCTGGCAGAGCACGTTACAATGAGGCCCAAAGTCTGATGACCACCGAACTCACCGTCCTCACCCTCGCCGCCCTGCTTCAGGTAGTGCAACTGGGCCTTTACGCTGTCGCGGCCAATATTCAGGCCGGGCCGAAGGCCGCCATGGGACCGCGCGACCAGAAGGTGGAACTGAGCGGCATCGCCGGGCGGTTGCAACGTGCGCTGAACAACCATTTTGAGGGTCTTTTGCTGTTTGCCATCGCCGCCCTCGTGGTAAGCCTTGGTGAACAATCCTCGCCCGTCACCCGGACCTGTGCCCATGTCTACCTGATTGCGCGCATCCTTTATGTGCCCGCCTATGTTCAGGGCACGGGGCCGTGGCGCAGCCTGATCTGGGCGGTGGGGTTTGGCGCAACGGTGGTCATGCTGATCGCTGCGCTGCTCTGAAACACAAAAGCCGCGCCGCTCAGGCGCGGCGCACGCACCCCGTGCACACCAAAAGGAGACTTCCATGGCCTACGACGTCATCATCATCGGCTCCGGTCCCGGCGGCTATGTCTGCGCGATCCGCTGTGCGCAACTGGGCCTGAAAACCGCCTGCGTCGAAGGCCGCGATACGCTGGGCGGCACATGCCTGAATGTCGGCTGCATCCCGTCCAAGGCCCTGCTGCACGCCACCCATATGCTGCACGAGGCCGAGCATAATTTCGCGGCCATGGGCCTGAAGGGCAAGTCGCCCACGGTAGACTGGCCACAGATGCAGAAATACAAGGACGACGTGGTCGCCCAGAACACCAAGGGCATCGAATTTCTGTTCAAGAAGAACAAGATCGACTGGATCAAAGGTTGGGCCACCATTCCCGGACCCGGCAAGGTAAAGGTGGGCGATACGCTGCACGAGGCGAAGACCATCGTCATCGCCACAGGCTCGCAAGTGGCCAGCCTGCCGGGCGTCGAGGTGGATGAAAAGACCGTCGTCTCGTCCACCGGCGCCTTGAAACTGGGCAAGATCCCGAAAACCCTTACGGTGATCGGCGCCGGCGTCATCGGTCTGGAAATGGGCAGCGTCTATGCCCGCCTCGGGGTCGAGGTGACAGTGATCGAATACCTTGACGCGATCACCCCCGGCATGGACGGCGAGGTGCAGAAATCTTTCAAGCGGCTGCTGGAAAAGCAGGGAATGAAATTCATCATGGGCGCCGCAGTGCAAGGCGTGACCACCGCAAAGTCCAGGGCAAAAACCACCTATAAACTGCGCAAGGATGACAGCACCCACGAGATCGACTCTGACATCGTGCTGCTGGCCACCGGGCGCGTGCCCTATACCGATGGTCTGGGCCTTGAGTCGCTGAACATCGCCACCAGCAAACGCGGCCAGATCGAAACCGACAGCCATTGGGCCACCAACATACCCAGCATCTATGCCATCGGCGATGCGATCGCCGGCCCCATGCTGGCCCACAAGGCCGAAGACGAAGGCATGGCGGTGGCCGAGGTTATCGCAGGCAAACACGGCCATGTGAACTACGGTGTGATCCCCGGCGTGATCTATACCCACCCCGAGGTTGCCAATGTCGGCGTCACCGAGGAACAGCTGAAAGAAGCAGGGCACGCCTACAAGGTCGGGAAATTCAGCTTCATGGGCAACGGTCGGGCCAAGGCCAACTTTGCAGGCGACGGTTTCGTCAAACTGCTGGCCGACAAGACCACCGACCGTATACTCGGCGCCCATATCATCGGCCCCATGGCGGGCGACCTGATCCATGAAATCTGCGTCGCCATGGAATTTGGTGCCTCGGCCCAGGATCTGGCGCTGACCTGTCATGCCCACCCCACCTATTCCGAAGCCGTGCGCGAAGCGGCCCTGGCCTGTGGCGATGGTGCCATCCACAGCTGAGCGATAACACGGCCAAGCCGATCTTGGTTTGAAAAGCATTCTCGGCGCAGGCGCGCAGCGGCTGGGGGGGGGCAGACAGCCCCCCCGACTAGGCCAGCAACAGGCGCAAACCTTGGGTCACATCGGTGCGTACCGCCAGACGCAGCCCCGGTTCGTCGCCGGCACGCAAGGCCGCAACAATCATCCGGTGCCCGGAGGGCACTTCGGTGCGCCGCAATCGGCCATACAGCTTGCGCATGGTCGGGCCCAGTTGCAACCACACCGTTTCACACATCGCCAACATCGCGGGCGCCTGGGCGCGCAGGTACAGAGTGCGATGAAACTCCAGATTGGTGCGGATATATCCCACGGCATCGTGGCGTGCGATCACGTCGGCGATCGACCCATTGATTACCTGCAACCGGTCGATCAGCGCGATATGCGCCCGGGGCAGCGCCCGCGAGGCCAGCTCAACCTCAAGCAGGGCACGCAATGCGCCCAGTTCCTCAATCCGCTCGTTGCTCAATTCCGGGGTCGAAACACGCCCCGAAGACGACAGCGTCAGCGCGCCCTCCGCCACCAGGCGGCGCACGGCCTCGCGCGCCGGGGTCATGGACACATCGAATTGCTTGCCGATGCCCCGCAGGGTCAGCGCGACACCGGGGGCCATTTCGCCATGCATGATCTGACCGCGCAGGCTGCGATACACTCTGTCATGCGCCGAAAGGGTTGGATCGACCGCCCGCATGGTCACCATCACGACCGGAACACCCAGCGGTGCAGACTGGCCCCTTCGCGGCGCAGCCAGGCCCGATGTTGCGCGTGATCGGGCATCAGGCGGGCCACCACGGCCCAGAAGGCCGGGCTGTGGTCCATCCGGGCCAGATGCGCCACCTCATGCGCGGCGACATAGTTCAGCACCGCGGGCGGTGCCAGAATCAGCCGCCAGGAATACATCAGATCGCCGGCGGCCGAGCACGACCCCCAGCGCGACCGGGTGTCGCGCAAGGTGATCCGCCCATAGGACAGGCCCAGCGCCGCAGCATAGCGATCCGACGCCGCGACAAGGGCATCGCGCGCCATGGTGCGGGCGAATACCTCGACCAGGGCGGCGGTGGCGGCGCCCTGAGGCACCAACAGATGCCCGCCCTCAACCCGCGGCGCGCGCACCGCAGCCGGGGCCAGCATCAGCGCCAGACCGCCGAGCGGCAAAACCACACCGGGCAACACCGGCACCGCCCCCGGCCGCCCGGCCAACTGTTTGCGAATCCAGTCTTCTTTCTGGCGGGCGAACCCCAGCGCCTCGGCCTCGGTGCCACGGCGCGGCATGGTCAGCGTGACCCGACCATCCAGCCCCGACACCCGCAGCGAAATCCGCCTGGCCCGAGGCGAGCGGCGCAAGGTGATGTCGATCGGGGGATCCCCCGGCAGAACCGCCTGCGTCATGCGTTTATCCTTCATGCCAGAGCCGCGTGTCACTGTATCGCGTGCATTGTAGTTGCCGCCAGCACAAAAGCGGGCTTTGACACTGCGGGGTGGCTGTGGCATGGCACAACAAATTTGGATCATCGACCTCACAGGAAAGGGGATCACATGCCCAAGGAAGAATGGGGCACCAAGCGGGTGTGCCCGACCACCGGCAAGCGGTTTTACGACTTGGGCAAATCGCCCATCGTCAGCCCCTACACCGGCGAAGTCGTCGTGCTGGACACCGGCAAGGGGTCGCGCACCATGCTGGCTGACAAGGCTGACAAGGCCAGCGTCAAGAATGACGCGAACGATGAAGACGAGGTCATTCTCGACGACGAAGACGAGGCCGAGGTCGATCTGGGCGACGACGTGCTGGAAGATGACGACGAAGACGAGAACGTGTCGCTCGACGACATTGCCGATGTCGCCGTCGACGACGACTGACATGTGTCGGGGATGGGCCGTGGTTTTTTCGCTTGAACTGCCCTGCATCATCCCCTAAACGCAGCATGGTAGCCATAATTTCCGGTTACAAAAGGGCCCTTAGCTCAGCTGGGAGAGCGCCTGCATGGCATGCAGGAGGTCAGCGGTTCGATCCCGCTAGGGTCCACCAAACCGCACTTGTTGGTTGAAATATCCGCTAACACCTTGTACGGAAAGGTGATTTCAGCGGTTCGATAACCCTCATTACGGCTATACCGCAAAGGGTCTGCAAGGGCCAGTTTAAGCACTGCTCTCTTGAACGCAAACTCGCCTTTTTCATATAGATTCCAAGGGTTTGCCAGAAACGTGAGGGCGTGTTCGATAAATTCTTCCAGGCATCCCTTTGGCGGCACGATTCCTTCGGCTTGCTTGCGGGGCATCGCGCTAACCATCACCTTCACGTCAGACTGGCTGAGCGTGGCCGATCATCTGGAGATTGCAACGCAAGACCGCTCCCCGTCACCGAGACGGGCTATCGTTCAATATTCTTGCATCAGGGTGCTGTCGCACAAAAAGGCGGCGCTGTCGTATACACCGTGGCGCGGCTTGACGAAGAGACTCATCGCATCGGCTGGAGCGAGGCGCAACTCAGCTTGTTCTGAAGGGCAGGAAAAATTTCGCGCCCGCACTTGCGGGCGCGGAGAGATTTGCGCATCAAATGATACGCAAATTACAGGGAAATGAATATCAGACGATATTCTCATTAAAGTGGTTTTGCCTTTCCAAGGCGCTTATTTCAAGCCTCGAACAGCTCTTGATAAATCGCTTCAACTTGCCCTACCTCATCTTGCGAGAGCGGCGCGAACTCTTTGTCCCGTTCCCTCTTGGACAGCAAGCCACCATTTTGCTTGAGAAAGCTGAATAATAAATCCACGGTTGACGCGGGCATCTCGATCATCGCCTCTACGCGCAATTTGAATCGGTCATATCTTTCAAGATATGCAGCCTCTTCCGGCAAATCGTTCTCGATGGTCTTTTGCACGCATTCAAACAGGAATTCCGCATGAGGGGTCGCTTCAAAATATCGATAGAAATCATCGGTGTCATTAAGGATGCGCACATTCATTTTCTCGGTTGGTTCCCAATCGATCACGGGCAAAAGCCGCTGCGAGTAGCTTTCAAGGACGCGGCGGTAATCGTCTATCCGCTCAAGAATGACGGATGAAACCGGAAACACGATACCTGTCGGATTGAAGCCGCGCGCGGTCAGAACATGGTGGATCAGATAGCGATGAATCCGCCCGTTGCCGTCCTCGAACGGGTGGATATAGACAAACCCGAATGCCAGTACCGCCGCAGCAATCACCGGATCAATACCGTCAGCAAAGCTGCGATCAAAATCAATCATCCCCTGAATCAGGGCGGGCAACCCTTCGTGACGCGCGCTGATATGATCGGGCAGCGGCATGCGCGAGTCCTGCTCATGCTCGCCGACAAAACCGCCTTCATCGCGAAAGCCAAGGCGGATAAACCGCTCTTCACCGATCACGATCCGCTGCAAGCGCAGAAATTCGTCGCGGTCGAGGGGCTGCTTGCCCGCTTCACCGATGGCCTTGCCCCAACGCTGGATGCGATTGTGCGGCGGTGCTTCGCCTTCAATGGCGTAGCTGGATTTGGAATCCTTCAGCAGCAAAAACGCGGCAGTGCGCGCCAGAATGCCTGCTGAAATCTTGCCGACAACGGCGCGTGCCTGTTCATCAAGCTTGGCGTTTACCAAGCGATCAAGTTTGTCGGTGCGCCGTACGAGCGGGCAGAACTCAGGTGTTCCTGGCAAGTTGTTGCGGACGCGGTGGCGGGTCGATGTTTCGCCTTTGACCGCCCATTGAAGCTTTGTGTCCACGATGTCGGCATATGTGCCTGTTTTGGCATCGGGAAGGTCAAGCGCGCGATCCAGCAGCCATTCGTACAAGAACCAAACGCGGCGCGTATAGGCGCTGGTCGGCTTGGCGGCAACAATGCCCGCAAGCTCGGCAGCATCCAACGCAAGGAACAGGCGTTTCAAGATGGCAAGATCAAGACCTTCATATTTTAGAGCAAAAACAAGATGCCCTTCGAGCGTTGATTGCGGCTCATGCCGTGGCGTATAGATGCGCCAGCCGCCTTCCTCGTAAACCTTGTGGCGCTCACCAATCGCGCTGAGCATGAGCGGCAGCGGCACCTTCAGATCGTAAGCGTCAATGAGGGCAGCGTACCCCACGGGCAAAGCACGCTCGAAAGTGGCCATCATCGACGCTGTAGCACCTGATATTATTGATCAGGGAACAGACCTGGCATCCAGCGCCCTGCAAGTGTTGCCGGAAATGCCAGAACCAAGGGAGCGCGTGAGCTTTCAGATGTCAGCGCGCCCGCATCGATCTGTGCCGATGTCACGCGCCGCGCCGTCTGGTCTGGCCGAAGGCGATCAGGGCCCAGAGCAGCGTCGGCACGGTTTTGGCGCAGGGCAGCACGGTCTGGGTCGTGATGCGGTGGCGGAATTCTTAATTCAACCGCTCGATCGCGTTCGTTGTCCTCGCCGATCTCCATTGTGGCGGGTCGAGCCGGGCAAAGATGAACGGCCTGGTCCCTGCCTCCTTGAGGCTGTCGGCGACGGCCTTGCATTTCTGCCGCCATTTGCGAAGGAATGCCTTGCGACGTTTCTCGACCTTTACAGCGGTGTCGGCGCAGATCATGTCGCGGAAGTCGTCGTGCATCGGCTTCGGCGCATGGCCGGGCAGATTGCGATGGTTCTGGACCATGCAGCGCTGGACGACCAGGTCCTCGCCCCAGAGCGCGACAAATGTGGCATCAAGACCATGGGCGCCGTCGATGATGATGAACTCTGGCCGCTTCAGCCCGCGCGCATCGAGGTTGGCGAGGTGACGGTGGACCGTGGCCTTGCGGTCAAGCCGCGTCTTGATGACGGTGCCGTGCGGACTGAGACGGACGATATATTCGTGGGGGAACCGTCCACCGGACGGTTTCCTGATCCGCCTCACTATTCGTCAGCCGGTGATAACGCAGCAGCGCCCTGGAGCGCCATTCAGTGATCTTGCCCTCTTCGTTCTCGCCATAGCGACAGCGACCGATGAAGGCCACGCGTTCCTCCTCGAACAGCATCTCGATGGTCGCCCGAATGTTCTGTCGCAACCGATCCTCGATCGGATCATAGCTTGCTTCATTGGCCAGCAGCGCAACCAAGCTGGTGTCTGTATTCAACGTCATGGCGTTCGGGCCGCGCCTCGAACCGGTGACGGTTTGCGGCCCGCACTCTCCTTGGCGGTTGCAGCTGCCGGTTGGGTGGTTTCGGGTCACCCGGAGATCCCGCCTTCAAATCTCCACCAACTTCGCAACACCACCTGTGCCCGCATTCTTATTGTGTCGGCATCAGAAATATCTCGTTCACGGCGCAACGTGGCTCGGCTTCGAGGGCAAAAAGTGCCGCCTTGGCGACATCCTCAGGCTGCAACTTGTCGGGCTTCGGCTCGTCAAAGAACGGCGTGTCGACCATGCCGGGTGCTATGACCGTGCACCGGCCCCCGAAAGACTTCATTTCTTCGGACAGATTGCCGCCATATCCGTGTACGAACCATTTTGTCGCGCCGTAGACCGATCCGGGGATATGGCGTCGTCCGGCCGCCGATCCGGTCAGCAGCAGATGCCCTGCCCTTTGCTTGAGATGAGGCATCGCGGCCATCACCGTCCAGAGGACACCGAGAATGTTCACACCGATCATCTGCTGCCACTCTACCGGGTCGCCCGCATCTGTACCCGCCGCCGACAGACCCATACCGGCATTGGCAAAAGCTGCGTCAAGCCCACCTGTCTGATCCACGAACGTCGCCATCGCCGCCTTGAGATTTGCGAGGTCGGTCACATCACCCGGCAAGGCGACCGCCTTTCCACCGAGTTCATCGACAAGTGCGTCCAGCTTGCCCGCAGATCGCGCAAACAGCCCCACACGCCAACCTTGTGAAACCGCCAGACGCGCCGTCGCTGCGCCGATTCCGCTTGATGCACCAGTAATGAAAAGTGATTTCGGTTTCATGTCGCAGCCTTTTTATCAATGCCAGAGATGTCGACAACGCGTTCGTTGCGGTTTGGTTGCGTCTGATCCGAATTGCACCGTTTAAGGGATATGATCGCCTTCAGGCGCCGCTCTTTTCGCCTTTGCCGATTTGGCAAAGGAACATATCGCCCCGCCCCGCGTTGCGTCGTCAGGTCTGATAAGGACAACCATGCCAACACTTACAACCGTCAATTCCGCAACCGGGCAAAACATCCAGACTTATGCGGTGGTGACAGTAACCGACGTGACCGCCCGGATCGAGGCCTGCCATACGGCATTTCAGGAGTGGCGCGGACTGACGCATCAGGACCGGGC